>VMHT01090684.1_pt1 | contig 14656 bp, 20 predicted proteins | sample 4693611 | NCBI WGS metagenome assembly VMHT01 (sample SAMN12280063, study PRJNA550983) | marine metagenome | isolation source: seawater sampled from same location over 5 years 0.02-0.2 micron viral filtrate | place: USA: collected off the coast of southern California halfway between the port... ... | reverse complement strand
TAAGCTTTCTCAGAGGCTGTAATAGCCTCATCTTGACTATGTGTCGAAGCCATAAACCATTTGCCGTAATCCTTAGCCCAATCCTTAGACCATTGGTGAGTGTACCCAGTCCAAGACTTTGCTACCCATACCATAGCTTCGACAACTTTAGTAGGCATCAATGATGGCTCACCATAAGTACCGAAACGAACGTAAGTTCCGTAGGCCATCTCAACCATATCGGCTTGTTTGTTGCGGTCAAGAGGAGTCAAGTCTTCACGCTTGATACTACGTAGTAGTGAAAGAAAGCCAACATACTGCTGAAACTTGTGAGTATAACAGCCTCCATTACCATTGCCCATAGAGAAAGGACAGTCAAGACAATTACTTTTGTCAAGAGCAAAGAATTTTTTCATACCAAATCCCTTGCTTGTGGTAGCTAAAGCCCATTGTTGTACACTGAAAGTGTAGGTTTGCACCAATGATGAACCATCGGATATCTTGTCGTTACTTGTTTTACCCTTGCGGACAACAAAGACATTGTCGCCATCAAGCCATATTACTTTGTTACTCATCTTCTTGAAAATTTAAGTCAAAGATTATTATTAATTCATCTTGCACTTCCTTTGGAAGCTTGTGGAATAGCCAATTAATTTCAGCTATTGGGTCGTTCATCTTCATTACCTCCATAGCATAGTGCATTCCACAGGTAAACTTTTGTTCTTTTGACATAGTCATTGAAAATTTAGTTATTGAAAATAGGAGGGGGACTCAACCCCCTCCATAGGAGTTACTTTGCCTTAGGGATAAGGTCGTACTGCTCTGCAATTGTATTGTACAAGACAAAGACAGGGGTAATAGCATGGATGGGAGACTCAGAAGACTTAGCTATCAAGTCAGCATATTCGAATGCTTCAGTAATAGTTTTTCTTGACCCGAACAATCCCTCTACTTGTAGGGATATTCTTTCATCATTGGACTGAGCCTTAAGTTCAGAGATACGACTACGATAGTAGTCAGCCTTGTCTTGATTACCATCACGAACAGCATCCTTGAGTCTTACTTGAAAGTACTCTAGCTTTGGTAAACGTTCTGAATTGTTTCGCTTGTTGTAAGCCATAATTGAAAAGTGTTTGAAAATTGAGTGGCGTTATTGCCGATTGACGATGCAAATATATAATGGTCGATTGCCGTTTGTCAAGTTTTTTTTTCTTATTAAAAATGTACTACGTAGTAGTAAAGGAGCCAATAAAATCATGTGCGCTCCCATCCATACGAGGATATGAGGCCTGAGTCGAACATTCTCCTGAGGTTTTTGTAGGCATTTGTTGACTGAGGTCTCACGCAGTGCTTGACCTCGTATAAAATCTTTGTTGGTTCAAGACATGAGCATTTCATCTTGAGTGGCGTGTAATAAAAGTTAGTTCTATACATAGCTTTGTCGAATTTTTTAGTAGCATCTTCTAAGATGCTTTTATAAGTCTCTGGTTTCATAGTCTTTGTATTTACTTGTTAGTGAAAGGTTTGATTCCTATTAGTACTATCAATAGGATAGTACTCATTAGCATTACTGAGGTGAAGATTTGCTCGGGAGACATAGTCTTGATTTTAAATTATTACTTTGTGAGGTCAATGATAGTTAAAGCCACATTCAGAGGCAGAGCCTCTAAGATTGATTGCTTTTTATTATCACTTGCTAAAGCAAGGGATACAAGGGCTTCTCTAACAGCCTTGCTGTTTACGGATGCTTTAGCGAAGCTAAATGGAGACTTTGTCTCTACAACCTTCGGTTGAGGAACAGATTTCTTTACTGCTTTAGCAGTAGGCTTAGTAACCTTCTTCGAAGGTATAGAAGTACTTCGTACTTTAACAGCCTTCTTGCCTTTGGCAACAGTCGTGCTTAGTAACGTAGTTACTTTAGTGCCGTCTTCAAGGACTAACATCTCACATTTATCTCCTTTGGAGATAGACTTTCCTGAAAGGAAACAAGTGCCGTAGTTTTTACTTGCTGTAAATGTGAAACATTTTACCGCATCAATGACTTTGTCATCGTAGATTCTTGAAATCTTGTTTGATTTGCTTTTGAGTACTTTGCTCATGATTGAAAATTTAAGTTAGCAGTCAAAACCATTTCTGAGCTGCCCTTATAGTATAATGGCTTTGTCAAGTTTTTACCCCTTTAGGGGTAGATTATTATCCCCTTTAGGGGATGTTACAAATCAATCTTTTTTTCTTAATAGTTTTTTAATACCCTAAAGGGTATTAGGAGTGCAATTAAAAACGCATACACGTAGCTTGTAGTGGACGATGTAGGCCGTCATGATGCTCGGATATAGGAGACAAATCGTAGGGTCTTTAGAGACCCTGTATTGGATTCATTGCTTTATCCTTTAGGATAGGGGAAAGGGAAAGGGGTGATTGACTCATCCTGCCTCATGCCTCTGCATTATGCCTGAGTGTATGTACTGAGTCCAAACGCTTAGGTATATATGCTTAGGTAACGCGCATGGTCAAGACAAGTCTTGATAAAGCATAGGTATAAAAGCCTAAAAGTTTATAGGTATTTATACTCATAGGGAAGGGGTGGGGTCTAGGATTCCGTTTCGGTTTCCGTGCGCCTGCGCCCTTATACATATATAATCCCCAAATTATACATTTCTCACAAAAATTTTAAGCCTCTATATATGTGGTGCATTCTGTACCTTAATAATGAAGAATGAGTATTTATACCTACTTGACTTAATCAAAAAAAAGCCGTAACTTTGCTTAGTCTCAATAAGGCGGTTCTCTTAGGGACACCGCCGAACGTCAATAAGATAATGGGGACACACAAATTAGCCGTTGAGTGCGGTGCGGTGTATTCTCTTCAATCTAATCCTGATGCTTACAATTCCATACATATTATTGATTATCTTTGTACCTATAACGGTCTACAAACTAAATAGTTACAGCTTCCGTGAAGGCAAAGAAAAGTAAGACATCTAAATATTACGCTAAGAATCCAAAGGCTGCGGAGAAACGCAGACGTTGGCAGCGTAAGGAGAACAAGAAGAAGAGCAAACGTAAGTATCGTGCCTTCTTGACCAAGATGCGTAGGAAAGCTGGTAGAGCTGGTAACAGAGATGGCATGGATTACGACCACGATGAGAAGAGGTTTATAACTGCAAAACGCAACAGAAGTAAAAAATAGACATTATGAGTGAGCCTAAAAACAAAATGAGCAAAGAGCAATATGAAACGCTTAAAGCTGCTGCTAAAAGAAGCATAAAAAGAGAGAATCAAGTAAAATCGGTGAAAGCACTTAAATCATTGATGGATGCTGAGGCGGCTAATAGAGACAACGAAAGACGCAGAGGATTTAAGCCAAGCGGATTCCCTATGTACGGCAAAGGCGGCAAAATGGAAATGAAGGAATACAAGTTTGGCGGCAAGATATACAAAGACGGTGGTCTTGCATTGTTTAAAGCTCTAAAAAAGAAGTTTGGTGAAAGCTAAACGTCAAAAAGTAAAAGTAAAAGCTCCCTCTGGGTATCATTGGATGCTCGAAGGGGGTCGCTACTTCCTTATGAAGCACGAGGGTAAGTTCGTACCTCATCCTAAGGCATCTTTAGAGGCGGAGTTCAAGGTTAAGTCGGCACATTAATCTGTTCCTCTCCTTCTATCTTTCTATAGTATTTTTGTACTAGTAGCCTTGCCTTTTGGGTCAAGGCGTACCGTACCCTGTATTTCCATTTATCTCTATCAAACATTGCGGCTTCATAAGTAGTGGGTGTTAACCTGTTGTAGTACTTATATATGTACTCCTTTCGCTGTAGGGGGTATACAATTCTCTGTGCCAGCTTTAATTTATTGTAGAAATATCCTTCTGATGCGTGGTCTAGTGTAAAAAACTCATAGTCATACGCAAATAAGAGGAAATTAAGCTCCGATTCGCTTACATCATAGTTTCCAGTTATATCTCTAGTTGCTAGTCTTAAATACTTAAGGTAGCCTTTGCCTATCTTTTCTGAGTCTTTATACTTAAAGTCTCGAAACATACTCTTTTTTGAGCGCTTCGCCATTTTTATTAAATTTGCATTGTATACAAAGATACTCAAATGGCAACTCTTTCAGGAAATAAGGTCAAGGACACCTATACGTCCCTATTAAAATTAGATTCAAACGGTGTAACATCTTCACTAAAAACTGTAGAAGATGGAGCGGGAACAGACTCAGCTCTAAAGCTATCTACAGATACTGTATCCGTTGACGGGACACTATCTTTCACCTCAGCACCTGCTACTAGTTCGTCAGAGCTAACAGCTCTATTGGTAGACGGTAGTAATAATGTGGTTAAAAGAGAACTCAACGCTGTTGCTTTCTCTGGCGCTTCTATACAGTTGTTTGCAAATCCAATGTTTGTGTTGCGTCCAAACGGTTCTCACACTTTAACAAACACCCCCGCGACCCCAACTCAAGGGGCTATAAACAACAACTCTACCACAAGTTCATACTTGTTCAATGACAGCAGCAATGTTCACCTACAAACCTCTTCAACGACAACAGGAGCTGTCACCATAGAGCGTAATGGAGCTATTAAAATAGAAGTTAACCTTATACTAGAGATAACTACCGCGAACACCGATGTAACTATTAGTGTTTATCGCAAACCATTAGGAGGTTCTGCTGCTGTTATACAAACTATAGTTAGGTCTAAAGCGGCAACTGGTAACATGGCTATTGGCTTCAGTCTGTTTACTCACTGTGCTGATGATGAAGATATATACTACAAAGTTGGTAAAAACAATTCTGGCGCTGGAGCGATAACAACTCAAAGCACGTTTACAATAACGAAACTGGACTAATGACTGAAAGACAAAAGGATTGCATTCTAGAAATACAAGAACTTATTGTTGCTATAAATAACGTAGTCAAGAAATATGAACTTGATGATGAGTTTCTAGCTGTTATAGCTGTAGGATTTGTAGACTTAGAGACAACGTACACAGATGAAGAAGGAGACAGTAGAGCTAACATGAGCCTTTTGTCTACATTCTCTGTAGCAGACGAAGATGAGCTAGATGACTTACTTTCTTATACTGTAGAAGCATACAGGATGGAGCAGGAAGAAGAAGCTCCAGACCCGTCAAGTATAGATTATTGGATTAACTTATCAAATAGAGACGACAGTGTAAACTAAACACTGTTTTCTTTATATAATTAAATTAAAAATGATTAGAAAGATAGTAATAGGGCGAGACCCTAAAGACGCTATGGCATACTATGTCGGTATGCGAGCAGGTGCAGGAAAAGTGAGCGCAATCATTGAAGATGAGGCGCATTTACACAAGTTCTCTAAAAAACGGTATCTCATATACATAGAGAACGAAGAAGGGACTATACTGTGGAAGTCTGTTGACAGTATGCCTTGCATCGTAGAGTATGATATTAAATTTGATTAATATGAAACCTCTACACCATTTTATAGTACACATCCCTAATAAGTTTAAAGACGAGGTCTCGTTTAATGAAGGAACATTGAAACTTGTGAGCAAGTTCAATGAATTCGAACACAGAGTAAATAGCGCTGAGATTACAGGATGTCCCAAGGAATTTGATTGCATAGGGAATACCTTATACTTTCATCACCATGTAGTAATGGAGCAAATGTATAATATAGGAGATGACTTATACTTGGTTAATTACGACCCTCTCGGAGGATACAGCAACCACGCTATCGCAATCGAAGGCGAAGCTGGCGATATTACTATGCTTGGGGATTGGTGTTTTGTTGCACCCCCATTGGATTCGAAAGAAGAGACAAGTCCTTCTGGCATTATTCTTAGCATCGAAGAAGAACCAGAACTGGAAGGAGAACTACTCTGTTTGCCCCCAGATTCAGAATGGATTGGAACGAAGTCTGGTGATATGGTGGGCTACACGAAGAATTCGGAATACGAAATGGAACTCAAGAGCGGTGAAAAGGTATACCGTATGAGGACAACAGAGCTAGTGTATGTCAAAGAAGCGTAAGTTTACAACAGTAGAAGCATCAAGGAGATTGCTATCCTCTATGGAGGTCGCAATCAATAACATGATTGATGAAATAAGAAAGCCTGTTGACGCAGAACTCTCTGGCTCACAACGCAAGGCTGAATTACAGAGTATAAAACAAACAGCCACAGATGCAAAAGAACTCCTCATCGAATATCAAAGATTGGAGCAAATGGTTAGAGAACTTCAGGAAACAGGAGGAATTGAAGCGGAGCAAGATTACTCAGGAGGATTCGCAGAAAAGTTCTCAAAATAATTACACCTTTATTTACTGGGATTAAATTAAATATAATGAAATGGCAGGTCTTATCAAAGCTGAAGGATACGATGAATTCGTTGTTAACATATGCCCCAACGGTACGCAAGGTGAAGTTATCACCATCGGTGGGATTGATATTCAACTTCCCAAGACTCCTAAGAAAAAAGAAATCCTCGGACATGAAAGGAAGACTGATATGCAAATGTGGCGAAGACTTCCTGTGCCTGAAGAATTGCAGAGGATTCGCTCTATGGATGAGTGGTATGAAATGCCATCCGACTTCAAGAAACGTTTTTCTCCGTACATCGAAAAAGAGTTTGACCGTAGGCGTAACGGTCTTTGGTTCTACAATAATGGTGAGCCTATCTACATTACAGGGAGACACTATATGATGTTACAGTGGTCTAAGCTGGATATCGGCTATGGCTACTACCTAGAGTTTCAAAGAAGGTTATTCGTGCATTTCGCTGCTTGCGAATCAGACCCTAGGTCTATGGGACAAATGTACACCAAGTGTAGACGTTCTGGATATACCAACATGTCTGCGGCTATACTAGTAGACGAAGCGACTCAGGTAAAAGATAAGCTGTTAGGTATACAGTCTAAAACGGGAAAAGACGCACAGGAAAATATTTTTATGAAGAAGGTAGTTCCTATGTTCAGAAGCTATCCTTTTTTCTTTAAACCTATACAGGACGGTACAACCAACCCCCGTATGGAATTAGCTTTTCGTGAACCCTCAAAGCGTATAACAAAGAACAACAAGACCTCTAATAAAGGCGAAGCTTTAAATACAATCATTAACTGGAAGAATACCACGAACAATGCATATGATGGTGAGAAACTACATATGATGTATTTAGATGAGAGTGGTAAGTGGGAAAGACCTACAGATATACGTGAAGCATGGCGTATAGAAAGAACGTGTTTAATAGTAGGCCGTAAAATTATAGGCAAGTGCTTAATGGGGTCTACGGTAAATCCAATGGATAAAGGTGGAACGCAATATAAAGAACTCTGGAGAGATTCATCCCCAGAAGACAGAAACGCTAACGGCAGGACAAAGACTGGACTTTATCGGTTATTTATACCTGCGTATGAGGCTCTTGAAGGATTCTTCGACCAGTACGGAAACCCAGTTATTGAAGACCCTGAAAAACCTGTCAAGACAGTTGAAGGAGACTACGTTGACATTGGTGCGAAGACTTATCTCAAGAATGAAAGAGATGCTCTCAAGCATGATGCGAGGGAACTAAACGAATACGTAAGACAGTTCCCCTTCACGGTTGAGGAAGCAATGAGGGATAGTATTGAAGGCTCTACATTCAACATTGGTAAAATATACGAACAGATAGAGCATAACGAGGAACTATATCCAAACCCTGTCGTTCAAGGTAATTTTTCTTGGAAAGATGGAGTTCAGGATAAAGAAGTTGTGTTTAGCCCCAATAAGCAGGGGCGTTGGTTTATAAGCTGGATGCCTAAGCCTGAAGACAGGAACAAATACACTGTAAAAGGCAATAAAAAGTTCCCCGCTAATGAACATATAGGTGTAGGCGGTGTGGATAGCTACGATTTAGACTCTACCACAGACAACAGAGGCTCTAAAGGCGCTTGTCACCTATATAATAAGTTTAATATGGCCGCTCCAGCCAATATGTTTGTAGCCGAGTATGCTTCAAGACCCCCTCTTGCTAGAATATTTTACGAAGATGTACTGATGGCTGCTGTATTCTTCGGATATCCTCTTCTTATAGAGAACAACAAGTACGGAATAGTCAGGTACTTTGAATCTAGGGGGTACGAGGAGTATGTAATGAAGCGACCAGACCATTTAAAGTCTCCGAACGCTGCAAATACAAAAACCAGAGGTATTCCCTCTAACTCTGTTGACGTTATACAGTCACATGCGCAGGCAATAGAAGCTTTTGTAGAGGAACACGTTGGTATAAACTCAGAAACAGGGGATATGGGTAAGATGTATTTCCAACGTACCCTAGAAGACTGGATTGGATACAAGATAGATAATCGTACAAAGTATGATTTAACAATATCTAGTGGTTTGGCGCTTTTAGGAGCGCAAAAAACCAAGACTAAAAAGAAGCAGTCTCAATTCAATGATAAACAGTTCTTTAGACGCTACAGCAAAGAAATAAGACGCTGATTAGCAGTTCATTAATTTCGTATATTTGCGAGGAAGTATTTTGCGAAAGGCTATATGTACGAAAACAACGACAACAATAAAGGTAAATACGGGAACTTTCCAGACCCCTTTGCACCTCATGGGCTAAAGTCCTCAAAATCATATGGAATGAAATTCGCCAAAGCTATTGAAAAGCAATGGGGAAACTCGGATGACGAACGTAGTCTGTTCCGAAGACGAATGAAAGATTTTGAAACAAACCGTGATTATGCAAACGGTACACAAGATACTTCTATTTACAAGCAGATTCTAAACTCATTAGACCCGAACAGCGGGGATGGTACGTTGCTAAACCTTGATTGGTCTCCAGTGCCTATCATCCCCAAGTTTGTTAAGATTGTAGTAAACAATATACTTTCAAGAAAGCCTTATCCAAACGTAAAAGCTATTGACCCTCTTTCCCAGTCTGAAAAAGACCAGAAGAGAGCAGAGAAGATGTTTGAGGTTAAAAACAAAGAAATGCTGGCTCAACTAGAGCAGCAAGGAGTAGACATAAAAACAGATTTAAGTTCTATACCAGAAACTCCAGAAGAAGCTGAAATATTTATGGATGTCAATATAAAGACAGCCGCAGAGATAGCTTCTCAGGTGGGGACTAGCATGACGTTAGAGTGGAATGATTTCGACCAGCGTGTCTACAGAAGAGCTGTTACAGATTTGGTAACATGTGGTATGGCCGTTGTTAAAAGAAGCAATGACCCAAACTATGGAATCAAAGAAGATTATATCGACCCAGCTAACTTCTTCCATAGCTACACCGAAGACCCTACATTTAGCGACCTCATATACGCAGGGCATGTCAAAAAGATTAGCATCTCTGAGCTTAGGCGTATCGCTCGTGATGAGCTTACAGAAGAGCAATATGAAAAGATAGCTCAAAGCGTAAAGAACAAGTATCAAAACCGTGCTGACAAGTTAAGCTATAAATACTATGACGAGACATTAGACCGTACTACATACGGTTATGATGAGTTTATCATAGAGGTTATGGACTTTGAGTTTGTATCTACAGACGATATGATGTTTGAAGAAAAGGGTTCTAAGTTTGGCAACTCTAACTTCTATCACAAGGGATTTGATTACACACCTCCTAAAGAATCTGTCTATGCTCGCAAGCCTATGGCTATGAGTATTCAAACGGTATATGGAGGTAGCTACATAATTGGCTGTAGCTATATTTTCGATTACGGTCAGAAACGTAACGTACCTAAGAATGTACATGACCTAAGCAAGGCCCGTCTTTCTTATTCCGTTGTTTCTACAAATCTCCGTAGAATGATGCCTAAATCTCTAGTGGGTTCGGTAATTGGTTTTGCTGACCAATTACAGTTGTCTCACTTAAAGCTCCAGCAGTCTATAGCTAAGGCAAAGCCTGATGGGTTGATTGTGGACATTGAAGGACTAGAGAATGTACAGCTAGGTAAAGGCGGTGAATTACAACCATTAGATATACAAGACATCTATGAACAAACAGGTGTATTATACTATCGTTCGAAAAATCCAGAAGGTGGATTCCAGAACCCTCCAGTTAGGTCTCTGGACAATAGTATCCGTAATATCAATGAGCTTATTGGTATCTACAACCATAATCTCCGTCTTATCCGTGATACAATGGGTATTAACGAAGTAATGGACGGCACATCTCCAAAAGGAGAGCAACTAGTAGGCGTACGCAAACAAGCGGTAGCCGCTGGTAATAATGCTATATACGATATTACTAACGCTTCTATTTATCTATACACTAGGGTCTGTGAAGACATCGTAAAATGTCTTCAGATATTACCACCTAAGTCTGTTATATTTCAGGCTTACGAGAGGGCTATCGGTAAATCAAACATGGAAGTACTTTCTTCGTTTGGAGACTTGCCTATGTACAATTTCGGAATCAAAATCCAAATGGAAATGGATGATACCGAAAAGGCTTACCTAGAACAAAACATTCAGGTTGCTTTAGGTCAAAAAGAAATAGACTTAGAAGACGCAATGGCTATTCGTCAATTAAAAGACATAGACCAAGCGGAAAGACTTCTTATTGTTAGACGTAAAAAGAGAATGAGTCAGATGCAGCAGAGAGCGCAACAAAACTCTCAGATGCAAGCTCAGATGAATCAGCAAACCGCTCAGGCCGCCTCTCAAGGTAAGATGCAGGAGATTCAGATGCAGAGTCAGGCTAAGATAGCAGAGATTCAAGCAGATGCTCAAGCTAAGGCTCAACTACTACAATTAGAATACCAGCTCAAAGGACAAATTGAAGGAGCTAAGTCTCAGTCTCAGATGGGGATGAAGCAGCAAGATATGGAGTTCCGTAAGAGTATGGAGAGCGACAAAGAAGAGGCTAAGGATAAACGCGTTAAAAAGCAAGCTGTTGAGCAGTCTAAGATGATTTCTCAACGCCAAGGAAAACGCGGAGAATTGAAAGACGAAGGTGATAGTCTTATTGACCAGCTAACTTCTTGATAACCAGTAATTTATTACCTTTGTAAAAACAATAAAAAAATGGCAGGAAATAAATTAGTTCACAATTACAACGCAAACTTGCAGGCATTTGGTCAGTCAGGTTTTGATTATGTTACAACTGGTACAATAAACTCACACACTTATATAGCTATTACTGTTTTAGCAACAGCGAGTATTAGTGTTACATCAACAGGAGGAGGAGATAACTTATCATCTGTTTCTGTTCCAGCAGGTGTCACTATTTATGGTAAGTTTTCAAGTGTTACGGTAGCCTCTGGAAGAGTATTAGTTTACCGTGAAGCAGAAGACAGATAATGAACGGATTAGGTCTAGGTATAGAAAAAAGCTCTTACGTGAGTTATACACCAGTAGCCTCTGATGGCAACTGGTGGACTGGTGACGGTGTTAATGATTATATATCAGGTACAGCTAACTCATCTTTGATATGGAGTGACCTAGCTTCTCAAGACCTTTCTTTTTCTTTTTGGGTAAGAATAGATTCAGCATCTAAGAAGGGTCAAAAGTTTATTGGTTTATCAGAGGCTCAAAGCAGCTCAGATAACTTTTTAATCATTGCTTACTTGCAGTCTTCAAATAAACTTAGAATGAGGATAAAGTCAGATGGCTCAACACGAGATTCTTTAATTTCACTTAGTCAATCTGGAGCTGGAATTGCCAATAATACAGATGGCTGGATAGCTTCTCAAAGAGGTAGTGTTAATGAAGATGGGTTTTCCTTGATTACAGTAACATTTGATGCATCAGCTTCGGCTAGCAATGCTTTTAATTGGTACTGGAATGGCTCAAGTCTAACAGGAGATACTTCTAATGGTACTTTTTCATCTGATTTTGAACCTAACTTTTTAACTTTAGGAGACGCTGCTCACGAAAACAACCCTACGGCTGGAGCTTTAGGCGGTGCTTTAAATGAGGTGAAAATATACAACAGGGTTTTAAGTGCCGCTGAGGTTATAGATATATACAATAATGGCGGTGCGCAAAGCGCATCAACTGTAGGTGTAACTTCTGGTTTAATAACTGAATTTAGACTTAATGATGATGTAACTGACTCAGCAAATAAATTCACATCAACTAATAACGGAGGTGTATTGAACTAATGTATATACTAATGACACAGAGTCAATACGACTCAAGAACACAATCTGATTACACTGGTAAATCCAAGTCTAATCTGGATTCTGATATGTACATAGTTCAGCTAAAGCAAAGCACCCCAACAGATTTATATAGTGAGTACTTTATTGGAAAAGACGAGGCACAAAAATATATGTTAGACAACTCAGATAGTTGGGTAGAACAAGAAAACTAATGGCTACACAAATAAACTTAGACATAGCAAACAGAGTGGATGTTACTACTAGACGTGGTGACACGTTTACTTTAGAGCTTACTTTTAAAGATGAAGATGGCGTAGCTATTGATTTATCTTCAGGATATCACTGGATGATGCAGGTTCGTGAGTCGGACACTTCATCAGCAGCCTTGCTTGATGGGGATTCTAACGACAGCAACGCCAATGCTTTTGGATTTGCAGGTAACAATAACGGATTGCTAACTATTACAGCCTCAGCAACTGTCATGAAAGCGGTTGAAGGCGGTTTGTATGTGTATGACTTACAGTCCTCACAAGGGGCTGTGGTAACCACATGGATGTATGGAATCTTTAAAATAAACGAAGACGTAAGTGAGTAATATAACCGTAAAGAATAATGAGGCTATTAGCGTATCCATTCAACAGAGTGGGTATAATAAAAGCACGGTTATAAAGCAACCTGTAGAGAATCAACTTGAGGTTCGCGGTCTTAAGGGTGGTGGCGATAAGAACTATGTGCATACACAAGGTTCTCCGTCAGCAACGTGGACAGTGTCGCATAACTTAGGTAAGCGACCCGCAGCAGTAGTAGTAGACTCAGCAGAAGACGTAGTATATGGAAATATACGATATATAGATGATAACACAGTAACCCTAACCTTTTCAGGAGCATTTTCTGGAAAAGCATATTTTAACTAGCTATGGCAATAAAGTATCTAAATAGTATAAACCTCAGTCAGAACGAGCTTCAGAATGCACGTATTCAGAACCTTGCCTCTGCACCCTCTAGCCCTAAGTTGGGTCAGATTTATTACAACACCTCTTCTACAGAAATCTACGTTTGTATTAACGAGACTGGTCCTGTATGGCAGAGTATGAAGGGAGACATTACAGCTGTAACCGCTTCTACTGGTTTATCTGGTGGCGGTACTAACGGAGCTGTATCTCTAGCATTGAAAAACAATGCGAACTTTACTGCTAACAAATTACAGAAGTGGGATGATACCAACGGTCAGTTTGTAGACTCTAGTATTCTGGATGATGGCACTACAGTAACTATTGCTGCCAACCTTACAGTTACAGGTACGACTACAACTGTAAATACCGAAACCATCAACTTAGCTGATAATATTATTCTATTGAATAGTAATCTATCTGGTGAAACTGCTCCTTCACAGGATGCGGGTATTGAGATTGAGCGTGGTAGTGCTACTAACGTAAGCTTCATTTGGGATGAGAGTGCTGACTACTGGAGTACGGTAAATAAGAAACTACATATCGGTAGCCTTGCTGACTTTGGTACTACATCAGGAACTTCTGAAATCCTTCTCCATACTTCTGGTGAGGTTAAGAAGCTTGACATTTCTACAGCACTAGGTGTATTACAATTTGTAGGTAACTCAGGTCTTGAGAGTATTGGACAAACTGCCCGTATAACTATTCAAGGTGACGGAACTACAATTACTACTAACGCTAGTAGTAATGCACTTGCTATATCTATTGCTGATGCTTCAGCAACGGTGAAAGGTGCTGTTGAGTTAGCTACTACAGCTGAGGTTGTTACAGGTACAGATACGGTTCGTGCGGTTACCGCAGCAGGCGTTGAGGCACACTACGATGCTAAGAACTTTGCGGGGGATGTTGGTAACGGAAGTGCTACGTCTTACGCTATTACCCACAGCTTAGGGACATTAGATGTAATTGTACAGGTTTACGAAAAGAGTAGCGGTGCTACAGTTTTCACAGACGTAGAGCGCACTAATACAAATACTGTTACTTTAATTTTTGCTTCTGCACCTGCTGCAAATGCTTACAGAGTATTGGTAACGAGTGTTGCGTAATCAGTAATAAATGATTATTTAAAGAGGGGTAGTGGCGTAAAGTCGCTACCCCTTTATTTTTTATCTTTGCAAGACAAGTTAATATTATGGCAATAAAGTTTCTCAATAGTGTAAATGCAGACTCTGGTGTTCTGTATGTAGATGCAGCAAATAATAAAGTAGGTATTGGTACTACTAGTCCAGCTGATAAACTAACTATTCAAGGGGATTCTGCTGATTTCTCTATAAGGAAGACTGATGGCACTTTATCCGCTAGATTGGTTCAATTCGGGAGTGGAGCTTCTGAACTTAGGCTTTATGATGCGTCAGCGAGTCAAAAAGTTAGTATTCATACAGTAGGAACTTCTTATTTCAACGGAGGCAACGTCGGCATTGGAACTACTAGTCCAGAAGGTAAATTAAACATAGAGGCAGCGGCTGAATCCGCCATACCAGCTTTAGGAGCTAATACCACTTTCTTAAAAATTAGCAACAGCGGGGGAGCATACGGGACTATGATTGGTCAGCTGTCCACTGGGGATGGTTATATTCAATCCCAAAGATTTGATGGC
>VMHT01109795.1_pt1 | contig 14658 bp, 5 predicted proteins | sample 4693611 | NCBI WGS metagenome assembly VMHT01 (sample SAMN12280063, study PRJNA550983) | marine metagenome | isolation source: seawater sampled from same location over 5 years 0.02-0.2 micron viral filtrate | place: USA: collected off the coast of southern California halfway between the port... ... | reverse complement strand
TGAGGCCCCAACAACGACAACTGAGGCTCCAACAACGACAACTGTAGCTCCAACGACTACAACTGCAGCTCCAACGACTACGACATTAGAGCCAACTACGACAACTGAGGCCCCAACGACTACGACAATTGCGCCAGTAGAATATGATCTATACACTGCATATCTTAATAGAGACGAAGGTCAAAGTGCTTTCTTTGAATTACACTGGACTAATGCAACTCCAGGAACAACAGTTGGATTTACATTAAGTGGAACAGCCACACCAGCATTCGAAACGGGCGGTATGATTGAGCCTATGGATTATACTGAACCTACTGATATGTTCTTTACAGTAGATAATAATGGGTTAGTAATTTTAGAAATACCTATAAATGAGGATCAACAAACAGAAGGTACTGAAACAATAATATTAACATTAGATGCTCAAGATAGTGAAGGTAATCCAACTGGTAGTTTACAAAAGACTGTAACTATTAATGATACATCAGAACTTCAGAATTGGGAAATAGCTGCATCAACACATGATGAAGGTATAACATTTAATCACATATTGAATACCGAACATGCGCCTGCAGGAACAGAATATTACTGGTATGTTAGTGTTGCTATCGGTTACCCATGGACTCCAGCATCGGCTGATGATTTTGTAGGAGGAGTAGTTCCTTCAGGCTCAGGAACAATACCTGCATATAATGAAACATTAAGTCAATCTGCAGTAATACCTATATCAATAGTAGCAGATAGTTTAACAGAAGGCGACGAGGTTTACCAGATTATTGTTAAAGAAGGTAGTCCATCGAATCCCGGTACACTTAGAGTAATACAGATGATGACGATTACTGATTCATCATTAGCTACAACGACTACAACGACTGCAGCTCCAACTTATTCATTAAGTGTTAACGGTCCTGTGTCTGAAGGAGCCAATATGGTCTTTACGCTTACAACTACAGGTTTACAAGATGGTGATATAGTTCCGTTTGGGCTTTCAGGTACTGCTACAATAGGAGTTGACTACTTTGATTCGCCTGTAAAAGAATTTGTAATATCTAATAACTCAGCAACATATACTATAACAACATACCAAGATGGTTCACCAGAAAGTGGAAGTAACGAAACAGTTAAATTAACATTAGCAGCTTTTGATAGCCAAGGTAACGGTACATTTAGTGAAAATGTGACTGGTGAAATTGTAGATACTTCTACAACGACTACGACAACTATAGCTCCAGCATATATGTGGGCTCCTTATGGTAATCCGGACAACCAAAATAATGGAATAGGTTATTGGACTCAAAATAATGAAGGTCCAACATACCAATGGCAATTAACCGGAGCTAACAGTTATGTTCCACCTGCTGGACAACAATTCTGGTGGAGAGTTGATTCTATCTTAGTATCTCCATCTATGGCTGCAGAACCTGCAGATTTCGACGGAGGTCAATTCCCAAGTGGTAGTTTTACAACAGTAACACAGGGTTCGATAGGAGATAATAATACATCTGCTTTATGGGATGTAACAATTGAGGCAGATAATTTGACAGAAGGTATTGAGCAGTATACGATGAAACTTTATACTGATAGTAATTATACAAATGAACTTGAATTATATGGTGTATCTCAAAATCATATTACAGTAAATATTAATGATACATCACAGGCGACAACTACGACTGCAGCTCCAACAACGACAACTACGACTGCAGCTCCAATTGATAAAATACATTGGTTGCACTGGAGTTCTAATGCTGGTTATCCAACCGGTGGTAACTTAATAGTTGCACCTACTGCTGAAGGTTGGAGGTTAAATGATAATACATACACTTTAAACTTTGATTTAATATGGGAAGATATGGTTGCAAACCAAGGTACACAGTTTAATGTGCCGGTCATTGAAGAGTATATACCACAAGGTAATACCCTAACACAATCATCTATACCTAATGGTACAATTGGATTTGATGCAGATCCAAATACAAGAGCAAATAGGTATTATATAGCAATTCCACAATCATTCTCAGGAGATCCAACCTCAACAGCTTTATTCCAGCTACCTGATTCAGCAAATACAGATATTATTTTTGGAGGTAGAATAGCTTTCCAAATATCAGGAGTAGACTATTGGTTATATGATGTAGGTTTAACAGCATCCGTAGATGCACTTAACTTAAATCTTAAAAATGCTTAAACAAAATAATTAGATAATATGCCAATTCAAAACCCATCATCAGCCATACAATTTCCAGGATTTTTAAGTCCTACTGCGTCATTACAGACTTGGGAAGGTCTTTTACACCCAATTTACTTAAAGGGTGGTTTTCAGAGTGTAACTACAATTGCTGAAAGAGATGCAATACCTGTTTGGCAAGAAGGTAATACCATGACACATGCTGGTTTCTTAGAATCAGGAGATGGTGGATATACTACAGGTAGAAGAGCTATCGGTATGTTAGTCTATGTTTTAGAGAATAATAAATTTTATACTCTTTGTCCAAAAGGTTACTGGGCTAACCCAATTGATGAAAATACTCCAGCCTTAGGTGAAACTGAATGGCAAGGACTTTCAGAATGGGTAAAAGCAGGTCTTTTAAAGCCTAACTCAACAGGTATCTATAGCGATCAAATAGATTTTAATACTTTTGAACCAGAACAATATAATCCTCCGTCTACAGATGCTAATGATGCATGGGTAGAATTAACATTTAGTAGTATTGATGGTGTTTCATATAACCCAGCCGATGGTCTATTAACAATTACAGATACAGTGGGTGGAGAAGTTAGTACATCTATCCATACTGGTAATCTATTTAAGTTTGAAGCAGTAGGAGCTACACACTATAAAGTAGACAGCGACGATGATTATCATGGTGGTGCAGCAGCTAACCAAAACCCTACTATATATGTTTCTAGAGGTGAAACGTATACATTTAGAAGAGAAGAAGCTGGCCATCCATTAGAAATTAGAGACCCACAAGGTAATCCTATAACTTCACAAGACGGTATTAGAGCAGGTGCTAACCCTATTAATGGGGCTGGTGCTGTGATGGTATGGCATATACCTCATGATGCTCATCCAACATATACATATCTTTGTACTGCACATCCAGATGCGATGACAGGTACAATTGTAGTACAAGCATCTAATGGTCTATCTGGTGTTGATGGTGCCGAAGGTCCTGCTGGTTCTGCTGGTTCAAGCGGTTCATCTGGTTCTTCAGGTTCTAGTGGCCAAGATGGTGCAGCCGGTTTATCTGGTGTAGATGGTCAACAAGGTCCACAAGGAGATGCTGGTTCTGCTGGTTCATCTGGTTCAAGTGGTTCTTCAGGTTCTAGTGGCCAAGATGGTGCAGCCGGTTTATCTGGTGTAGATGGTCAACAAGGTCCAGAAGGTCCTACAGGACCAGAAGGTTCAAGTGGTTCATCTGGTTCAAGCGGTTCATCTGGCTCAAGCGGTTCATCTGGTAACGATGGATTATCTGGTGTAGATGGTCAACAAGGTCCACAAGGAGATCCTGGTTCAAGTGGTTCATCTGGTTCTTCAGGTTCTTCAGGTTCTAGCGGTCAAGACGGTGCAGCTGGATTATCTGGTGTAGATGGTCAACAAGGTCCAGAAGGTCAACAAGGTCCTGCTGGTTCTGCCGGTTCATCTGGTTCAAGCGGTTCATCTGGTTCTTCAGGTTCAAGTGGTAACGATGGTTTATCTGGTGTAGATGGTGGTGTTGGTCCAGAAGGTCCTACAGGTCCAGAAGGCTCAAGTGGTTCATCTGGTTCTTCAGGTTCATCTGGTAATGATGGTTCTTCAGGCTCAAGTGGTTCATCTGGTAATGATGGATTATCTGGTGTAGATGGTCAAAAAGGTGAGATTGGTGCTCCTGGTGCTGCTGGTTCAAGCGGTTCTTCAGGTTCATCTGGTAATGATGGTTCTTCAGGCTCAAGTGGTTCATCTGGTAATGATGGATTATCTGGTGTAGATGGTGGTGTTGGTCCAGAAGGTCCAGAAGGTCCTACTGGTTCTGCGGGCTCATCTGGTTCAAGCGGTAACGATGGTTCTTCAGGCTCAAGTGGCTCAAGTGGCTCGAGCGGTTCATCTGGTAACGATGGATTATCTGGTGTAGATGGTGGTGTTGGTCCAGAAGGTCCAGAAGGTCCTACTGGTTCTGCTGGTTCTTCAGGTTCTTCAGGTTCTTCAGGTTCATCTGGTGAAGATGGTACATCTGGTTCATCAGGTTCTTCAGGCTCAAGCGGTCAAGAAGGTGCAGCCGGCTTATCTGGTGTAGATGGTGTAGCCGGTTCAAGTGGCTCATCTGGTTCTTCAGGTTCATCTGGTCAAGATGGTGCACCTGGTTCAACAGGAACTGGTATAACAATGCAAGGTTCAGTTGAAAATACAGATCAATTACCTTTAAATAGCAACACACAAGGAGATGCTTATATAAATCAAACAGACGATTCATTACATATTTGGGATGGTACTCAATGGGTATCTGGTGGTTCAATTCAAGGTCCACAAGGTTTACCAGGTAGTGCTGGTTCATCTGGAACTTCTGGTTCATCTGGTAATTCAGGTACAAGTGGATCGAGTGGCTCAAGCGGCGCTGACGGTCTATCTGGTGTAGATGGTCAACAAGGTGACCCTGGAACTTCAGGTTCATCTGGTTCTTCAGGTTCATCTGGAACTTCAGGTTCATCTGGAACTTCTGGTTCTTCAGGTAGTTCAGGTACAAGTGGTTCATCTGGTTCATCTGGAACTTCAGGTTCATCTGGTACTTCAGGTTCATCTGGTACTGACGGTCTATCTGGTGTAGATGGTGGAGTTGGTCCACAAGGAGATCCTGGTACAAGTGGTTCAAGTGGTTCTTCAGGTTCATCTGGAACAAGCGGTTCATCTGGTTCATCTGGTAATTCAGGAACAAGCGGTTCATCTGGTTCATCTGGTAATTCAGGTACAAGCGGATCTTCAGGTTCAAGTGGTTCATCTGGTTCTTCAGGTTCTAGTGGCTCTAGTGGTTTATCAGGTTTATCTGGTGTAGACGGTGGAGAAGGCCCACAAGGAGATCCTGGTACAAGTGGATCTTCAGGTACAAGTGGTTCATCAGGTTCTTCAGGTAGTTCAGGTACAAGTGGTTCATCTGGTAGTTCAGGTACAAGTGGTTCATCTGGTTCTTCAGGTAGTTCAGGTACAAGTGGCTCATCTGGTTCATCTGGTACAAGTGGTTCATCTGGTAGTTCAGGTACAAGTGGTTCATCTGGTTCATCTGGTACAAGTGGTTCATCAGGTTCTTCAGGTAGTTCAGGTACAAGTGGCTCATCTGGTTCATCTGGTTCAAGTGGCTCATCGGGTTCTTCAGGTTCATCTGGTTCTTCAGGTTTATCTGGTGTAGATGGTCAACAAGGTGACCCTGGAACTTCAGGTTCATCTGGTTCAAGTGGTTCATCTGGTTCTTCAGGTGGTTCAGGTACAAGTGGCTCATCTGGTTCATCTGGTTCATCTGGTTCATCTGGTAATTCAGGTACAAGTGGTTCATCAGGTACAAGTGGTTCATCTGGTTCTTCAGGTTCATCTGGTTCAAGTGGTGATGCTGGTGATGATGGTCTATCTGGTGTAGACGGTGGTTCTGGTTCATCTGGAACAAGTGGTTCATCAGGTTCATCTGGAACAAGCGGTTCAAGTGGTACATCTGGTTCTCCAGGTACTCCTTCAGAAGTTGCAGGCCCTCCAGGCCCTCCAGGTGCTAATTCAGAAATTGCAGGCCCTCCAGGCCCTCCAGGCCCAGCAGGAGCAGCTGCATATCAGTATGAACATATAGCATTAAACCCTATTGCTAGAACAGAGGCATTTGTTGCAGCAAATATTTCACAAAACTTTGTGTATGTACCATCTAGCTTCGGCTCTAGTTCATTAATTAAGATTGAAACATCTTTTGGAGCTGCCGCGGCAACTGATGAAACTACATTTAAGTTAAAATCAGTTGATTCAAATGGAAGTACACCAACGGAACATGCGTCATGGACTCATCCTGCAGCCACATTACATAAAACAATTACTACTGGCATTTCAAATGCAACGGTATTAGATGGTAGAACAGTTTATATTGAATGTACTGGCGGTGGAACTGGAGCTTCTGGTTATACGGCGTCATTACAATGGGAAATATAAATATAAGTGAACTAATCTAATATGGCTTTATCGGTAAAGAGATTTATACATGAAATAGACTGTCCGGAACCGGAAAATCAGGTCAACGTAACTTATCACGTTAATGACCCTAGTCGATTATGTGCCGGAGGAGGTACTCCTACCGCTATCTTTTCTGATGATGGTACAACGTTAGGTGGTATAATAGAAAACGAAGGAAGTGGAAATGCCGGTGAAGGCGGAGTCTGTGCCGAAGGTATGGATGTAGTCTTTGTTGTAGATTATACTGGTTCAATGAGTGGTGGTATTAGTGGTGTAAAAACAGGTATAAGTAATCTTGTAAATACTATTGATAATGAATCTGGTGGAGATTATAGACTATCATTAGTATTATATGATGAGCGTAGTAGCAGTAGTCCCTCTTACGCTAGTAGTGGATATTATCAAGCCATAAATTCTGATCAAAAAATTAATACTGCTAGTGCTTTTCAATCAGGGTATAATGTATTCTTTACATGTGTTGAAAAAATGAGCACTGTAGGAAATTCTACTTCTTTTACAAACGCTTTGAATGCCATTGATGGGACGAATAGTGCTACAGAGATGCAATTAGGTAATGGCTCAGATTCTGATGAACCTGCAGGCGAATGTCTTTACGAAGTAGTTGCAAATGATTTTGCCGGCTCATTTAGAAGTGGAGTACAAAGATTAATTATATTAATTACTGATAATGTAACATCTGAAACTAATGCATATTGGCAAAATACCCTTACACCTGCTTTAAATAACGCAGGCGCTCAATTATTAATACAAGTAGATCCGCATACTTCCTCAGTTAATTCATCTAGTATGGCAGGATCGTATACATACGCAGTTGAAAATACACAACCACAGGGCTATTATGATTACTCTTTAAATTTTAGTGGTACTTGGACTACAGGCTTAGAAACAGCTATTTCTGAATTATGTACTGAAACATTTGTATATACATGTGAAACTATACCAGTTGGATGGTATCTAGAAAATGGACAAACTACAGCTTATTATTGGAATGGTACTGCATGGACTGAGTCAGATGCATGTGAATATACAGTTAGAATAAATCTATCAGAAAATATTGCTAATGCAACATTAGACGCAGTATCTTCTAGTAACGCATATTATGTTGATTCTAATACTATTGAAATTACAGGTACTGTAGGTACTGCATTTTCATATACAGGTTCTATTTCACCGGTAAGTGGTGATTATGAGATTAGTAATATTACAAACTCATCCACTACTGTTGTTTCAGGGTCAGCTGCTAATGTAAACTCTATAGGTGTATTTACAGATGGTGGTGAGGGTACGCCTGGTCAAAATGGACTATTAGCAGTAGATGAATTTCTAGTAAGTGGTAATATTCAAGCTTCTGGAGAATATAATATACAAATAAGTGGTACTACAACTGAAAATGATTGGAATTTTGAGTTACTCATAATTGGTGATGAGACTGATCAACCCGGAACCGGAAGTGGAGATACTACAGCTAATGATGGTAGTACATTCTCACCTGGTGGTTTTACATACGTAGTTCCACAAGTACCAAATTCAGGTTGGGTAAACATGGGTAGTACTTACTATAGATCTGCATACAAATATACGTTTACAGGGACTACGGGAACAGAATTTGACTTTGACGCTAGTTTTACTCCAAACCCACTTGATTATGATTTTACTCTTAAAACTGCAACACACCAAGGAGATAGTGCTAACGCATATTTAGCACTTCAGAACAAATATACTTTAAGTGATGCAAATAAAGACTTAACAGGTACTTTTGCTATGCCATCTGGTGGTGGTAGAGTTGAAATTTTTGTAAATGCACAAGTTAATCAACCAGAATATTCTTTTAATTTAACAGCGTCAGAATCTATTACTGGTGCTTCAATTAACGGAGCTCCATATCAAGAAACATTTACAGGATATACTGGTGATACTTTTAATTTTACAATACAGCTTAGTGCAGATTTTGACTATGATGATTTTGATATAGAGAGTGTAACCAAATCAGGAAACGATACAGCTGCAGTTTCATATACTATAGATAATACTAATAAAAGAGTAACTGGTACTGTAACAATGCCACAAAATGGCGGTGATTGTAATCTAGCGGTTGCAGGTAAATCTGATGGTCTATTAAACCACACATATACAATAAGGTTTGTTGACCCTTATACAGATACAGCATCATGGCCAGATATTATTTTTGAAGGTAATACTGGTAGTTTCCACCCTAAAACACACTCTTTGACTGGACAAGATATAGATACTACATATTATGTCGGTACAAGTGGATCACAGAATGGTGTAAGTAATGATGATAGTGCAAATTTAACCTCAAGTAGAAATCACTCAACAGACCATTCAGTTACAGATCTTAATATTGTTCTAGCATCAATGCCACAAGGTGGTGGTAGTGCAACAGTGACGGTAACAGGATCTCAAACAACGAATGAATACGTATATACAGTTACATGGTCTATGGCTGGTGGTAATACAACTCCAGGTTGTACATTTAGCAATGGTAGTACATCTACATATATTCAAACATTTGAAGGTGAAGTTGGAGATCCAGTAGATGCTAGCGCACAGGTAAGTACTCCATTAGATTATGTCTGGCAAGGTGAAGATCCAGTAGACGTAGCAGGTATTTCAAACGCAAGTGCTACTGAACCAAACACGTATACTTCTAACCTATCAGGTACTTCGACAATACCTTCCGGTGGAGGTAACTTAACAGTTACAGTAACACCTAATATTAGACGACATATTTACACATATACTGCGACGGTACAAACAAATGGATCTACATCAAGTGTAAATAATTATAGTGAAGCTCTTTCATCTAACGCAAGTGCGGTATCTGGTAGTAATAATGCTAATGGTACTGTAACAATTACCTATAGTGGTGTTGTCGGAACAGTTGTAAATAAAATAGATGTTGCAGTACAGCCTAATAATTCTACAGATTATACAGCAGAAATTACCAGTATTTCAAAACCAAGTCCATTTTCAATTGCAGAGACTAATTATGGTGGAGAAGGTATGGATATAGACTTTACTATGCCTAGTTTAGATGCTAGATCTAGTAATTCAGGCACAGGTACAATTACTGCAAATACTACTTTAACGGCAAAAACACACACATTTACACTTACGACAAATGACAGTATTAGTAATGTATCTCCAAATACTACAACACATACATTAACAGATGTTGTTGGTGCAGATATTGATTGGTCTACTACATATAGTGCTAGTACTGGATATGATTTTTCTATAACTGATATATCAAAAACAGGTGCGAATACAGGTGCAGTTACTGCCACTATCCAACCAGGTAGTAAGGCTATTGCTGGTAATATAATTATGCCATCTGGTGGAGGTAGTGCAACAGTTACAGCACAGGGTAGCTCTAATTTAGTTACATACCCTGCTACAATTACATGGTCTAATGGAGTTAATGGTTCTTATTGGTCTGGTACTCCAGGTTCCGATACAATAAATCAAACAGTAAGTCTTACACCAGGAAATTCTACAACATTAACACAAACGATAATAATGGATGCTGGTATAGAGCTTGTAACCTTTGGGGCTAGCTCTAATAATAGCAATGTTTCTATATCATCTGCTAATTTGAATACTCGTACTGTGAGTATTTTGGTTTCAATGCCTTCAAATGCAACATCTGGTTATTCAGCAACTGTTACTACATCTGGTGTTTCAAAATACGCTGCCCAAACATTAACAATTAATTACTCTGAGTCTATTACAGGAGCCAGAATTACTAGCGGCACAAATGAGTTAGCTGCTGAGAGAACTACTGAAGGTGTTAAGGGTAATCCAGGAACAACAGGTACATTTACTAGATACTTAATGGCATCTCAACCTCTATATACTGATCCTGTTATTAATACAGTTTCAGAGAATAGTGCATATATTACAAATGTGTCTATAGGTTCTACTGCCGGTTCAGGTTTGTATACTCCATTTTCATTTAACTGGGAGATTCCTACCTCTGGCACAACAGCTTCGATAGTTATTGGTGGTAGTGTAACTCTAGATGAAGATTGTTATACTTATACTGCAAGTACACTGGATAATAGGTCTTCTACTTGTAATGTAGTAAGATATTGGCCATGTGGTCAAACCTATGCTTCACAAACCTCACCAATAGGTGGTGGCCAGAGTTGTGGAGGAAGTGGATATACAGCAACTTCTAGAACTTTCTGTCATAGTGTTAGTAGAGCATCAGCGGATTCAAGCTTCCCAGGCGATCAACCATATTGGTCACAAGGTGGTACTAGCTGGGATGCTCAGATCAACCAGGGCAATGCATGTAGTTAATAAACTTTTTATGAGTGGGTTATATAACTAGTAGATAATTTTATTTAACTAGTTATATTATATGGAAGACAATATTCAAATCCCAAAGATTATTCATCAAATTTGGGTTGGCGAAAAAGAATTGCCAGATCACTGTAAGAAATTTGTTCAAGAGATGAGGGACATGAACCCAGATTATGAGCATAAGCTTTGGGGTAATGAAGTCTTCACAGAATTATATCCAGACGATCCTTTTTTACAAAACTATATTAAAGAGCCAGGCTTATACAAGTGGGCTTTTATTACAGATAGAATTAGATTGCTATTATTAAGAGACTATGGCGGTATTTATTGTGATGTAGATGCAAGGCCAGTTAAATCTTTTAATATAGTAAGAGATCAATTATCGCCACAACATACCTTTTTCTCAGGTATGAAACCATCTCAAAAGAATAATACACTACTAGATTGTACTGTATATGGTGCAGCTCCAGATGCTAGAATAATACATGAAGTTTTAAAAGTTTATGATAGAATAACATGGGCACACGGCTGTAAATCTTTCTCTGATAAGATAATTCAGAAGATTGAACCGGACGTTGCTTGCTTCGGTTATCAGTATTTTTACAACTGGGAAATTGATGAAAAAACAGTCGTACTTCATGATGTACTTGAGTCCAGACTTTTTTCTTGGGTAGATGAAAATGAAAGAATAGATGGTGCCGTCGAGTGGTAAATCACACCACCAGAGGCCACTGGATGGCTATAGACTAGTTAACTATATAAATACATAGGTATTTATGACTTACTAGCTCGAAGCCTTAGAAATAAAATTTAAAAAATGTCAGAAAACAAAAATCTTTACTGGATCTGCGCACAGCCGGCGTCATTTTATTACTCTTGGCAAGTAGACGTAATGCTATCTTCTTTTGAAAAAAACGGAAATATAGACATGGCTAGAGTCCATGTTGTAAGTTCATATAGTTCGAATGGTCCTCATAGTAGATTTGAAAAAGTAGGAAGAAAGTGGTCTAAAAAGGGAGTACTATTTTCTTATTATGAAGATACAAGAGGTGCTCATTCGTATATCTCATCTATTAGACCACATATTCTTCAAAAACACTGGCAAAAATACCCTTGGTTAAGTGCTCATAATGTAATGTACCATGATTGTGATATTGCATTAACAAAACCTCTTAAATTAGAAGACAAATTAACAGTAGATTTAAAAAATACTTGCATTGTTTCTGACACAATATCTTATGTCGGTGCTAAATATATTAAAAGTAAAGAGCATGGTATTTTTGAAGAAATGTGTGAAATTGTAGGAATTGACCAAGAAATGGTTGAAAATCGTGAAGAAGGAGCAGGTGGAGCACAATATTTACTAAAACCTGGTATTACTGCAGAGTTTTGGCAAAAAGTATACAATGATAGCGAAAATTTATTTAGAATTATTAGCGAAAGAGTAAGAGAGATTAAACAACAGCATAAAGAATGGCATGAAATTCAAATTTGGTGCGCTGATATGTGGGGAGTGTTATGGAATCTTTGGAAAATGGGATATGAAACTCAATGTCATGATGATTTTGAGTTCGGATGGGGCACTCAACCTGTACAGAAATGGGAAAGCCATGCTATTTTTCATAATGCGGGTGTAACAAAACAAGAAACAGGAGGTCCATTCTATAAAGGACTCTATATTAATACAGATCCTACTAAATCTCCAATGCCAGATGAAAAGTGGGCATCAAATCAATACTTTAAATTAATACTAGAATCATACAAAGAGACTGAAGATTTTTAATCTAAGAGTCAGATAGATATATTAACCAAAAATATGTCTAGCACACAATGTCTCAAATTAAAGTAAAACAGGTAAGTAACTTACAAAGTACTATTAATGCCTTGACAGGTATCAACACTATAGTTGAAACCTTCACAACTACACAAATTAATGGTGATACTGGTATTACTATTACTAATTCAGCTAGAGAAGCGGATGCAATCCAAGTATTTGTTAATGGACACCGAGTACATGCTGGTTTTTCATGGAAGAAAGATGGTTCTGCCATTACAGCTAGTTCATTAGAGGCTGGTACAGAGTTAGTTTGGGATGCAAATGTAGCAGATTATTTACTAGACAATCTAGACGAAATTCAAATTCAATATGAGACTGAAACTGGTGGTTCAGTAGGTACTTCTGGTACTTCTGGTGGTAGTGGTGCTCCAGGTTCTTCAGGTTCATCTGGTTCTTCAGGTTCATCTGGTTCAGCTGGTTCGACCGGTCCCACTGGACCTACAGGTCCTGCTGGAACTTCTGGTTCATCTGGTACTTCAGGTTCATCTGGTACTTCTGGTACTTCAGGTGATATGGGCGGTACAATGACTTCATCTATTATACCAGATACAAATGCAGCCTATGACTTAGGGAACGCGGAATACAAAATTAGACACTTATACTTATCAGATAGCTCATTACATTTAGGCGATGAGGTAATCTCAATGTCGGCCGGTAAAATTCAACTACCACAAATTAGAGTAAACAATCAATTCGATATTACTACAGAGACTGCATTAGGTAAAGCTACTACAGCAGCAGAGAATAGAAGAATGATAGATCTGTATAATGATAAAATTCAGTATGCAGCATCTCCGGTATGGATAACAAAGGGTTCAACTGAAGAATTATATGTAGGCTCAGGTCAATGGGTTAGTCTAGAACAGAACGAATTTGGTGTACCTACAGATCTAAATGCTGGGTATTTCTTAACATGTGCTCATAACTGGTTTGAAGTTACAGCAGGACAACATACAATTTTTGATCAGGTCTGGGTAGGCTATGCAGGTGAATGGTATAACCTAAGACAGATGGCACAACTAGTTAGTTATGACCCGGTCGCAGATGTGATGTTATTTAGAACTAATATACAACTTCAACAGGATCGTGTACTAAAATTAAGTCAGGTAGAACCAGTAACTGGGCAAACAGTTTGGATGTGTGGTTTCCCGGCTGGATATGATACAGATTCTTTAACTACAGGGATAATCAGAGACGCTCACTTTAATATTAGAACAGGAGAACAGGCAGTAGATTCACTCTTTTTAAATGCTCCAGGTATTGGTGGTAATTCAGGCTCTGCAATCTTAAATGCCGACGGAGATATAGTAGGTATTTACACATTTGGTTATACAGATCACGAGACCTTTGGTGGAGGTGCCAATCTATGGACCTTAAATAGATCTGTCCCAAGATTAAAAGTACAGGCAGATGCAGGGCAATTAGGGCCAATGCAGGATAAAGCCTTTTTAGGAATGGATTGGAAGAGAACAATACCACAGGAGATCGCTAGTCGTTTCCCGGTAGTAGATGCAAATGGGCAGACTATTTACACTAGACCAATACAACTAGGTGCACAGATTACTGCAGTAGAAGGGGGTTCACCAGCATTCAACATTGGCCTTGCCCCGGGGATGATCTTACTTAAAGCCATAGCACCTAATGGTAATCAATATGAATTCGGTGTACAGAATGACCAGCGTACTCCAGGGATAATGATCCATGAGCAGGTTAATAATGGCCCATGGCAGTTAGAGTTTATTGATAATAATAATGTTATTAAGCAGACTCCTATTACCTGGAACACCTATGCCAACTGGCCAATAGAGAAGGATAACTATCTAGAAGGTGGTACTAATCTAAAAGTCGGAGCTCAACGCGTGGACTAAAACCACGCGCGCGGTCACAGCACTACAAATCTCATAATACACATACACAGCCAATACAAGAGAGAATAGATAAGTCTACAGAGTAATAAAGGGGAACACAAACTACACATACACAATAATGTTAATGGCAATCAAACTTATCTCAATCATCATAGTATTCTGTATAGTAATGAATAGATTCTTTACATGGTTAGATAAGTAAACCACATACATCACATACACTACATACACAGTCAACATATAAGGGTAACCCTATTCCTAGCCAGTTAGGTAATATATAGTCTAACTAGCCCATTTCAAGCCAGTTTAGCCAGTCCAGTCTTTAAGGCCCTCTGCCAGTAAAGTAGATATATACCAACCCTTCCTAATAAAAAGTCAATTTAAGCCAAGACGGGCCCACGTTCAGTAAGATTTCAAGTTACCAG
>VMHT01096149.1_pt1 | contig 14661 bp, 18 predicted proteins | sample 4693611 | NCBI WGS metagenome assembly VMHT01 (sample SAMN12280063, study PRJNA550983) | marine metagenome | isolation source: seawater sampled from same location over 5 years 0.02-0.2 micron viral filtrate | place: USA: collected off the coast of southern California halfway between the port... ... | reverse complement strand
AAGTGATAACGAAGTAGAAAGATGGGACGAGTTAGTATCAACAAACTTCTGGGATATTTACGAGTCTAAATGTATCAAACGTCATGCTAATCCTGTTGCACAAGATCACAACAAACCAATCGCAATCGTACCTGAGTTTGATACACCTTTAGCAGAACAATACGGAGGATAAATGAAACTAACTAAACCACAGCTAAATGATATTATAGAACAATATGTTCATATAGTTGTTGATGGTATGGATCTAGACGATTTGGTCGCTTATGTAACACAAACTATGAAGAACAGTTTATGTAAGTTACCACGTGAAGAGTTAGAAGAAACAATTACCACACAATATGATATGAATTTGTTCAAAGAATTAGCAGATAATACTATACACAATGTATCAACAACCGACTACAAATCTATTCCCTCTCGTTATTAATTTCCATGACCTATTCTTCCTTCACTAACTATCAACAATCCGATGAGGATTACGCTGCTGATTTTGATTACAATGATGATCAATTCGTAGACAAAGATGATATTTTAGCAGTGTTAGATGCACAGCAAATACATGAAACAATTAGCAGAGAATCACAGTCAATTCTTAACAATTTCTAAGGTACACGCACTATGACCGCACTAACAACTAACAGTCGTAATCCTCCCTCGAAAAGTATTATAAATACAGGGTTTATTCTCACTGCTGATGTATACAAATCGTTATACAATATGCACCCGTCCGATGCAATTATCTACCAAATAAGTGTAGAACGCAAAATGTTATAAATGTCTAATAAAACATATGTACGTTTTCAACAACCCTGTGGAAATCTTCGTATAAAGTGTTACCTTAGCGAGCAGATTATCGTCTAAAAAGTGTTAAGAATCGTGGAATGACTTCGCCCACTGTGAGTAACAACAAAGACAGTCAAATTGCCCCCTCATTATTAACAACAACTCATGCCTAAATCAGCAGCACTAAATGAACTTGAGAAGGCAACGACTTCAAGGACAGTTAGACACATTTTGTACAAGTATTATGGATCTAATTGGTAACAACAATTATCTGTAATCTTACAGTCATATTATAACACAATCTTGAAAGGATTGCAAGTGCCTCAGTGTTAACAACTGGGGCATTTTCATGTTAACACATAAGTGCAGTATTGTCAAGGGGTGGATATCACGAATTGACAGTGTTTTGATGCCCTTATATGTTAATTAGGGGGGGCGGTGGCTAAAAACGCAAACTACCCTAACCTACAAAAGTATCCAATCGAGTGATATATAAAAAATTTCCGAGAATTTAAAAAACCCCCTTAGAAATTTTTGCCCTATAAGTTTTCCACAGAGTTGTGGAAAAGGGTGGGAGATTGGGTTTCTGTATTACCAATAAAGAACGGGCATTACTACAGTAGTAAATTTTACGTCCTTGCCTGAGACCCGACTGGTAAGTCGATTCACGTTTTCAACGTGCAGCACCACCTGTGTCTCATCACCTTATCCAGCTATATGCCAGAAAGATTATTCAGTCACTCCCTGCAAGGGAACCGTCGCCCCCTTACATAGATATTATAGCAACTGGTGATGGGTTTGTCAAGCATGGAAGTTTACTTTGATGGGGATTCGTGGACATATGGAGCAGAACTCGAAGACCCTGTGGAAAAAAGGTTTTCCACAATCATAAGTAGGGGAAGTATAAACAAAGCAACTGGGGGAAGTAGTAATCAAAGGATTGTCAGACACTTATTAGAAGATGATATCTCTCATTATGACTATGCAGTCATTCAAATGACTATACCATCACGGACAGAATACTATGATGAGAAATTCCCCAAGTCTGAAAGGGGATGGGTAAAGGTTACCAGTGGGCAAGTTACAGTACCTTATGGAGAACATCGAAGACATAACTACTGGTCAGAGGCAACTTACCAACACTGGAAGTATTATTATGAGAACGTCTACACTGATAAGTTTGGATCTGTCTTAGAGAAGGTCGGTTATAACTTTATTCGGAATCATTGCAAACGGGCGAGAGTCCCTCTCATACTAATGACCATAAACCCTACCACTCAGTTGAAATACGATATACACTTAGATAAACTAAATCTACCATTATTAGAGGGTGGTCACCCAAGTGAGGAAGGTCATGCTATAATAGCAGAAGAAATACAGAGAAAGATAAATGAATAGACACTCTGGTACATCAAATGAAATACCTGGTGAGTTACCTGCTTTAGTTGGTCGGATCATGAGGCAACAGGATGGTAAGTGGTGTTGGACACTCAATGAGAAATTTACATCTGTGGAATGGAAGAGTGATGGAACACCTGCATTGATGAGAGGTGAGTTTAGTGGTGCGATGTTCTTGGCATCTGGTAAAGATTGTGAGACGTATGACCAAGCGTCTCTCGCTCTCAAGCAGTCAATAGAAGCCTGTGGGGCGGAAAACTCTCCCAAGGTAAAGGCAATCAAAGCAGCAATCGAGAATATAACTGAGTGGGAGGAGAAATAATTATGTTTATATACTGGGGAGGGATAAATGGTGGTAAGATCCACATGCGTAACTATGCTATCATAAACAGTAAGAACGTTTTAGCATGGCAGCATATTGGTGGTGTGATCCGAAAAAGGAAATTCAATGTAAATTTCTCACCATTAGATTCTACAAAACCAATTGAAGTAAATAACCGTGAAGGTATAGATTGGGTTGATTTGAATGTTGACCACATTTACTATCACAAACATAGAAATTACGATGGTCTCAAATCTAATTCTTATTCAGAACATAAAATACAAATTTTAGGTAGAGATTTCACAGGATTCTGCTACTCGAACATGGATGTCCTTACTGAGGAATCTGTCCTAGAAGATAGAAAGGTAATAAGAAAAATCAAAAACTCAGTACTGTATAAAGAAAAAGATGTAGAAAAATACACAAAAGAGGAATATCTAAACACACTCATATACCATGAGATGTTATGTAAACATAAAAAACAGTTTTGTGAACCAACACTATATGATGATGTATTGAAAGAACATTATGATGAAATTTTTGATGACGTTGATTTAGTTACACATCCATATATGTGGCATGAAGATATTGTGAAAAGCAACTTACAAAGAATTAGAAAAGCAAATAATATTGTACCAATCAAATCAAATAAACTCCATCAAACAATAACCTTTCTACATGATTATCCTGTAGGTAGATGGGATTATATTGATGGTATATGGGCAAATAGAGCTGATCCTGTAGGATTATTTGATGCACCTAAAGAAAAGATATGGGCATATCTTGATGAATGGAATAATGATATCAATGTCACCACCTCTCTTCTTAAAAAATATGATATACCATTTCAATACTTTGATTTAGATTTAGATAGTTACAAAGACACCTTTGGATGGGATATTGAATTGAATAGAACAACTACGTATTTTGATACCTTCTGGAATGAAGAAAAGTATAAAAAAGCAGAAATTATAGCAAAAGAATATTTGGTAAAAGATAAAACTAAATACTAAGGTATAAATTTAATTTCAATAATGGCATATAGTAGAAGAACAGCAACCAATTCTGGACTTCGTGGAATTGTATCTTTACAATCTGACGGTAAATTTGCTTGGGATCTAAAAGAATCATTTAGTTCTGACGATCTAACTGGTTCAAGTACAGGTAGTGGATCAATCAACGGAAGTGTTACAATTGCAAGTGGTGCTGATGTTGCTGACTATGATACTGCTGCTGCTGCACTCAAAACTGCTTGGAATGCTGCAGGGTAAATTTTACCTTTAATATTATGTCCGTACATCAACATTGGGATCCTCTTGAAGCTTGTTTAGTTGGAAAGAGTTATCCTCCTGAGTTTTATGAATACATTAAGAATCCAAAGGTTAGGAATGTCTTTGAGCGAATAGCAATAGAGACAGAAGAGGATTATCAGAAACTGATTTCCAAATTAGAGGAATTCAATGTTGAAGTCGTCCGAATGCACATCGGAGACATAGATGAGTATGTCTCAGAAAATCAGAATGATTTGTGTAGAGTCGGTCCACCAATGCAACCTAGAGACTTCACTGCAATGGTGGGTGATCGTTTGTATATGCCTGGTGATGACTATTGTAAGTTAGATAGTTTAGAAAGTTTATACTATGGTATGTTTGGTGATTGGACTCTTGACAATAATGAAAAATATGACCAAAAGGTCATAGCAAAGTATATTATGGATATTATGGAGCCTGGCAGACCTCATAGTAAGGCAGGGGCATATGCACAAATAAGAGAAAAGTATTCTGACACATTAGGCAATTTGGGTAATGCTTTTATGTCTATGATAGACACGAAAGAATTGAAAGAGATAGTTCAAGCATCTGTGATGAGCACGATTGGTAAAAACCATAATCGTCAGTTCAATAGACCTGAATATCCAGATGTATGGCAGGATTTGAGAGAATGGGCAAATAGGAATAAAGTTGAGTGTGTATATGACACATATGTCAATACTGCAAGTATGTGGAGAATTGGTAAGAACTTGAGATTCAATCTTATCAATCTTGTATCATATGTCAATCATGATCACTTTAGAAAAAAATGGGAAGGTTTATTTCCAGACTATAATGTAGATATACTTCCAATACCAGGTCATTGTGATGGTGGTTGTCATCCTATTGTACCAGGATTGATTGCTGGTGCAGGTTCTCCAGAGTCATATGCAAAATATTGGCCAGGATGGGAATTTGTGGATGTTGGAGGTACAGGTTGGGATCAAGTTAAACCATTTTTGAAACTAAAAGAGCAAAATAGAGGTAGATGGTGGATACCTGGTGAAGAAAACAACCAAGATCTCATAGATTTTGTTTCAACTTGGATGGATGACTGGGTAACTTATGTTGAAGAGACTGTTTTTGATGTAAATATGCTAGTCATAGACGAAAAAAATATTATTTGTAACAATTACAATAAAAATTTGTTTGATGCTCTAGATCGTTGGGGTATTACTGCTCATCTTGTCAATTTTAGGCATAGATATTTTTGGGATGGAGGATTACATTGCATAACATCTGATTTGAAGAGAAGAGGAGAACAACATGACTACAGCGATACGCTCGCTACATGATAAACCACTTCTAATTTTTGGATTTGGTGGATGGAGTGCCTCTACACCACTTTATAAAACTCTAGTAGGTACAAATAAAGTTGTTCGTAAAAATATAGTCAAAGAACCAAGTATATTATCTTATATTTTTTCAAAAAATAACGATTGGGAAAACGTTATGCTTGAAAAATACAATCATTGTAGAAAAAAGGGTAGAGAGGGATATGAAATATTTTTACAATCTAATCTGACAATAGATTATTACATTGAATGGTTATTGTATCGGTGTAATAGTGAATATTTGGGAGTATCTGATTTTTCTAATCCTTATACTACTTTCCATTCGGAAATTATTGGTGAATTTGCAGAGAAGTTCAAAAAACACTTTACAGTAAAGGTGTTGATGATATGTCGTGATCCTGTAAGTCGTTTATTTTCACATTTAAACTCTATTTCTAATACTGGTCACTCTCTTGATGAGTTAGGTCAAAATAAAAGACTAGAATTAGTCATGGACTATATTTGCGAACCACCTGAAGTTAGATTTCCTTATCAAGATTGGGATTATAGAGAAAAGTGGTACAGTCCGTATATGTGTAGTAATTATCCAGCAATTTATGCTAATTGGTCACAGTGGTTTGATACTCATATAATCAACATGGAAAATTTGTGGGGAGGAAAGAATAATGAGTTAGAAAAACTGAATAATTTCCTAGGAACTAAAATTACCAAACTTCATAAAAACCTTTACTACCCATTTAGAGGTCCAGATATAGATTTTGACGAAGGATTGAAGGATCAATGGAGATCTGAGACAGAATGGATAACAAAAGAGAATTATGATCGTGCTAGAAAAAGAATGTCATGGGCATACCTATAAATAAAATTTGAATGATAATTCATTATGGTATATACAAGAAAAACAATAGCAACATCTATTTCTGGTGGTGGTATTAGTGGTAAAATTGCTCTTCAGAAAAATGGCAACTACGAATGGCAATTATTGGAAAAATTTGTCAATGTAGAAGAATTAGATGGTGTAAAAATTCCAAATCAAGGTGGACAATTAGTGCTTGAAAGAGTAGTAGACTTACCTGACTATGATACTGCTGCAGCACAACTAAAAGAAGCTTTTAAAGCTTGTGTTGATAAAGATATTCCTATTGTAGAAGGGGAAGATTCTGAAATAAGGCTTTAGTTGGTATAATTCCATATCTTTCATCTTTTGAAACAACAAAAGTTAGTGGATGTACTTTATTACCTTCTGACATAAATTTTTCGCAATTAAAATCAATATTTTCGTCTTTTTCTAAGTATCCTTTGTCTACACATTTTTTGTAGGCATGAAGAACGTCGGATTCTGATATTTTTACATCTGGTCGATCATTACCATCATTGAATCTTGAAGATTGAAGAATGTTTGGTAATTTAGCAGCAGATAGGTAAGTAGATTTTAGATTGATGAGTGAATTGCGATCATCAATGTCTATACAGTGAATCTTATCTCTTTGACCAAAATCAAAAAGGTGTCTATGCATTAAATTGTCAAAATCGCTATTTTTTTCATCTATCCTTTGATGAATTTCTTCAAGATTGCATCTTCTTGCTTTATGTTTGATGTGAGAGAGTAATCTATCTTTTGGATTACGTATAATAGAAAATATAAGTTGATTTTTGTACAATGACTCCCATTTTGTATTATGAATACAGTAAAATGAACTTTTTGTTTCTTCTAGGTCTTCTACTAATTTTGTAACGTGTTTATTTGATAATTTTCCCGTAACTATTGATTTTTCTTTTCCACCCTCTTTCATAAGGTGATGTTTGAGTATATCTAATGGTTGTTCAAAGGTTGTACCCCCACACTTGGGTATATGAACATGCATGAGGTGAAATGTGTCATTCATTCCTTCATATGAAGGAATAAAATCATATTCTGGTATTTCTAATTCTTTATAATCGATATACTGATCATTCGGTAAATTATAACTGAATACAGGACTCATACCCTGCATATACATCTTATTATGATATTTTGCGAGTTTTTTATGCTCTCTTATTTCTTTGACATTATCCCAGTGATAACCCAACCATTCCATATCTAAATACATCACTGACTTATGTATTATGAAAGTAGATTTGTTTTTTTGTGGCGACAGCAATACTTTTGGAGAAGAATTGCAAGGACAAGAAGATGATCATCAAAAAAGAATAGATCAAAGATATTCTACTTTAGTTTCAGAAGAATTGAGTAAGACTCACGAAAATATATCAAAATCTGGTGCATGTAATGATTGGATTGTAAAAACGGTTGTAGAATGGTTTGAAGCAGGTAATAAGTGTGATGCTGCCATAATACAGTTTAGTGCTGCTACTAGATGGGGATGGTATGATGAAGATGGGCAATATCACAACATAGGTAGTGAAGATACGACTGATAATCTTTTTACACAAGAAATGGAGTATGCTCACTCAAGTTATTATAAGTCAGTTTGGAGTGAGCAATTATCACTTGATAATTATTGGAAAAACATGTTTTTTCTAAAAAATTATCTGAAAGGTAAATGCAATGTAATATGGATGACTTTAGCAAGAATACCAAGAGGAACAGGTGTAGACTACAATAATAACAAGTGGCAACAGCTATGTGCTGACATAGAAATAGGAGAACAAAAGTGGATAGTGAATGGTAATAAGTGTGTGTCATATGAAGACAAGATAAATGGTAATAAGTTGATAGGTAGTCATCCAAACGCTCTTGGTCATATGAATATTGCTAATTGGGTGATAAGCAGGTTATGAAACTAATTACATTCGGATGTTCTTGGACTTATGGTACTGGTCTTGTATGGGAAGAGGGAATAACTCGTGATGAGTATGATAAGAAGGAAAAAGATGCAAAGGGTTCTACAAAGAGAGAAGAAACTCCATATACTGAAAAATATGCTTTTAGATCTCTTTTAGCAAAAAAATATTTTGATTCTTATGAAAATTACGCTGAGATAGGTTCTAGTAATCAAAAACAGTTTAGATACGCAAAAGAAAGATTTTTAGACATTCCAGATGAACCAACAGTAGTTTTGTGGGGAATTACTTCAATTTGGAGAACTGAGGTGTGGTCAAACACTGGATCAAAAAAGAAGGGGCATAAAAACATATTATTTGGTAATATGGATTTTGTAGAAAAATGTAAAAGAAAAAATGGAATTGATTTGAAATATTGGATCAATAACCATTTTGATGAAGATAATGAAGTAGATCAGTTGGCAATCAATATGATACATTGGAATCACTTCTTTGAAGGTCATGGAATCAGTAATTATTGGTATGACACATTTAATACTCATCCATACAAAAGAAACATACCTAGAATGATAAAAGGAGATTTACTAACAAGATTATGTGATATGAAGGACGATAGTTATCATATGTCCCAGTATTGGACTGATTGTCCAAGAATAACAAAAGCAAAAGAGTTAGGACTAGTCAACCCATATAGTTTACATCCAACAAGAGAATCTCATGTCAAAATCGCAGATATGTTAGCAGATCTATGTTTTTAGTTTCACTTGGTTGTTCTTGGACAAAAGGAGTGGGTGTATCATATTATGATGGCATGACACAGGAAGAATACAAATCAAATCTGAAGAAAGATTGTGATGAGTATTCGTTTAGAGCACTATTGTCAAAAAAGCTTGGTTATACTAATATTGACCTATCTGGTAGTGGTAGTAGTAATCAAAGACAAGAAAGAAAGGCAATAGAATATTTTACTTCTAATATCAAGAACACTTTGGTATTGTGGGGTATAACTTCAACTGCAAGAACTGAGTTGTGGTATAACCCTAGTGGTAGATTAGAAAACTTTATGTTCAACTCAAAAAATCAACCACTCAATAGAAGGTTGAAGCAGATGGGAAAACAATCGTTTGATCCAAAAGAGTATGTGAATAAATTTTACGATAAAGAGTATGAAGTAGAGAGACTAACAAATATGATGTTGCATTGGAATGTATTTTTTGAGAATTGTGGTATAATGAATTATTGGTTTGATACTTTCAACACTCTCGATTATAAAAAAAATATACCAAGAATGTTGAAGGGAGATCTACTAACTAGACTCACAAAAACTGGTGAAGATCATCAGTCTATCTGGGAAGATGATTGTGATCGCATACATATTGCAAAAGAAAAGGGCATTGTCAATCCACATAGTCTACACCCAACTAAAAAGGGTCATGCTATGATTGCGGATATTTTGGAGAAACACATTAATGAAAGAATTTGAACTTGACCCTATTGATTGGAAAAGAACCTATTATCCCAATCCCAGATCCACAGTTTCATTCACTGAGGCATGGGACAAAGTAGATGGTGATGATAATCCAGTTTATTCCACTACGTCTAACTATTTTCTTACAAAAACTATAACATATACTGATGAAGCACGATTTAGGAGAGATGCTGAGAATTTAGAACGATTGAAGGAAGCAAAATTTGATATTATCAAAATACCACAATATAGTTTTGAAGCATCAAATAATGTGATACAGTATACTTGTCAGTATTTGAAGGGATATCCAACTAAGCAGGGTGATATGATAAAACTCTATGATGACTTAGTTTTAAGAGAATCTGAATATACTTTTGCAGATTTCAATATTATGAATTTTATAACAGTAAATCATCCTCAGATATCTGGTGTGTATGCGATAGACTTGAATTCTTATAGAAAGGTGTCTATGGAGTTACGTACTTTTCTATGGGAAAGATATTATTCTATGCCAAACCCTAACGTATACGCATGAACATATTATACTCTGGTGATAGTTGGACTTGCGGTGCTGAGTTAGATGGTTTAGATAAAAACCATGAATACAGAATCGCTAACAGATTTTCATCTGTTGTGGGTCACCCCCATGTAAACATTGGATCTAATGGATGGTCTAACGAAATGATATCAAGATCTGTGATTGATTATATCGAATCAAACAAAAATACAATAGATTTTGTAATTGCTCAGTTCACTCTTCCAAATAGATACGCTGTTTATGATGAGAAAAAAGGTTGTTGGTTCGACATGCATCCATCCAACACTCTTATGAACATAATTAATAGAAATATACATCTTACATCAGTAAGATCTTTTTATAAAACCATTCATAATAATGTTTATGCTACAAATGAGTTTTGGAGATCCGTGTTATCGTTAGAAACTTACTTAGAAAATAAAAATATACCTTATTATTTCATGAGATTTGAAATGAAGGGTAATGAACTTAGGGATGATGTAAATTGTCCATACAAAAAAGCATCAAGTAATAAAAATATGATAGAAATATGTGATTCAATTATTGGAAAACACCTAAAAACAACAAAACCAAGGAATGCAAACTTTTGTCCCGACCTAAGTCACGTAGATCCTATGTATGGAGGTGGTCATCCAAGTGCAAATGGTCATAAATTGATTGCTCAACATCTCCAAGGCATACTACCAAAGTAGTCATACCACTCGTCATAGTACTTTTTCATATATTTTCTTCCAAACTCAAGGTCTTCTTCTGTCAAGTCTTCTAAATCTGACGACCATTGATCCTTCAAATACTCATGATGAGGTGCTTTTGTTCCCATTTCTGGAAAGTAAGCATTTGGCCACAATTCTTTTATGTCAAAATCTAAAAATTTAGCTAATTTTTCTTGACAATTATTTTTTCCGTCCCATAATTCCTCAGAAACGATAGATATGGTACTAAAAAACTCATTATACGATTTAAATGACCAAATATAATCAGAATTTTGGGTAATTTTTCCTTTTTTAAGATAACTCTTCCAATAATCCTTTGAAGTATTATAACTTTTTTGTAAATTTGGAGAATCTTGATATTTTTGTGATAATTCTGAATATAATCTTCTAACAGGGTCTCTAAAAATCATTAAAACTTTTATATCAAAGTGTTTTTTTAGAACTGGTGCTATTTTTGCAAGAAAATTTCTAGGTAAGAGAGCATTACTGTTAGAAAAGTCATGAACATACTTGTATTCATGCTTTACTCTTTGATAATGACGCTTATAATATTTGATATAAGTTTGTAACGTTGGATTTCTAGTAAAAAGTTCTTCAATTTCCTCTAAGTTGTTATGAAAACCATATTTTGATTGATATCCATAAGGATGTTTCCAATTAGGAGTCATTGAGTCATTCACTAAACGCTTATACCAATACTCTCTCCACCCCCATGCGTCTTTATTATAAATGTTATATAATAGGTGATCTTCTTTTAGTATACCTGTGTGACTACATTTGGTAGCACACTGTAGTGTAAGGTGAAGAGGACTAGTGGCACACCAACCTTTACCAGCTCCAATGATTAGTGGAGTTTTCATATGAAAGCATTACATAGACCGAAAATAATAGAACCTGCGGTTGAAAAACCTAAGAAACCAATTTTACTAATGAATATTGGTGTTGGTTGGGCTGCCACTACTCCGATGTGTTATACCTTATCTATCAACCAAAGATATTGTCATCCTGGTCATATAAAAGAGAATCACTATCTAAGAGCATTGTGTGAGGAGAAGGGTAATGTTTATACGGCATGGAATTGGATGAGTCAAACAGTTAAGGATGAGATGATGTGGACATATACTGGATGGAAACCAGTTGAACATGCGTATTGTGCTCATTTTCATGAAAATGATTATATCCATAAGTGGTGGCAAAAACCACTTAGTGTTGAAAAGTATATTGATTACTATCTAAGACATTGGGAGCATATAAAAGGAGACTATGTTGCTGTTGCAGATTTTTGTAATAATAATTGGAACCTACCATTGGTTAATTATGGATCTAATGATGGAAGTGCAAGGTGGGGAAAGTATTTTATAGAAGAGATACAAAAACACTTTGACATAAAGGTTCTTATTGAATTTAGAGATCCTATACGAAGGTTATATTCGGAGTTAGGTGCTTTGTTTGGTGATATTGCTGGATTGATAGCAGAACATGAAGAAGGTGAAGCTGCACCAGCGAATAAGTTGAGAAGAATGGGAATGAAGTTGATAAAAGAGAATAGGCATAATGATTTCTTTCAAATGGCTTTGAAATTTCATATTGACGGTGGTGGCAATTGTCAATATGTTAGGTGTTATAATGCTTGGGAAGAAATAGTGGGGAAGGATAATATATTGGGAGTTGTCATGGAAGAATTTTGGAATCCTCAGTATAAAAGACAACAATGCGAAAGATTATCTAATTTCTTAGATTATCCCATCAAAAGCATATATCCTAACGCATATTTTCCAGATCTCGGTTCAGATGCTCCTAAACTAACAGGTTTGATTGATCAAAAGTCAGACAGAGAAACAATTAGCGAAGAGTCTATACAGAAGGCAATTCCATATATGAGAACGCATTATAAAGAGTGGAAAAAAAAGTTTGGTAGCATACCTGAGGCATGGCATTATGAAAATATGATTTATGAACCTTCAGACAAACTTGCTACTATCATGAAAAAGTATACTACCGTGCATGGTAATTCTTAAAATCAGGACTATATTTGATTGATATAAATTCCATAAATTCATAGTGTATACGTAATTTTCTTTTTGCGTATCTATAATCTTCATTGGATAATACTTCAGTGTCTGATTTTTGACAACTTAGACCTTTTATAAGAGGTGCATCTACTCCCCTCTCTGGCCAATATGCTGTAGGATATAATTCCATAGAACATCCAAGAAAGTTTTGTAATTTACCAAAACAATCTTTTTTATTTTGATATAGATCTTCCATGATTATGGGATATATTTTATATTTGTTTGATTTCCAGTTATTAAAATATTCTGCATACTTTTCTGAATTAGTAACACTACCATTCTTTAGAACCTCTATAAAGTAGTCCCTAACGTTTTTATGGTCTGTTTGTACCCATTTGTTATTGAAGTATGCACAGCACTCTGAAAACAATCTTCTGGCAGGGTCTCTAAAGATCATTACGACTTTTACGTCAAAATGCTCATCTAAACGTGGTTTTATATCTCTTAGAAAAAATGGATCTAATTTTTGGTTTGCATTAGTAAAATCTGTTACTCCATCATATCCTTCTGCGTTTCTCAAGTAAAGTTCGATAAATTTATCTAAAGTTGGATTACCATCCTCAATACCATATCTTTTATTTCTTTCTATTGTTTCTTTTGACTCAGTATAAAATTTTAGATGTTCTGGATCATTTATTGAAAGTTGATATAAAATATGATCTTCTTTTCCTAAACCATGGTTAAAGTTCTTCAATGAGTGCATTATAGACCTTGTTGCTGCCCATCCTACTCCTGCACAGATGATCAGTTTTGGTTTCATAAATATCACACTTACCCTTTATGTATTATGAGAAGACTTTGGGAGTGGATCAAAGGAGAGTATAAGCTTTGGAAATTACGTAGAGAAGATCCATATATTTACGAAGAGGATGACTAAGATACCATTTCTGCTTTTTTGTGGGTGGGGTCATGCTGCCTCCACTCCATTTTATTATACCCTTGCGGATAATATGTATTGTCATGGAGGTCATATCAAAGAACCTTCATATCTTCCCAACATGGAACAGTATGAATATTTTGATAGACCTATGTGGGAGTATAACTCTAACCCATATGAAAGAATACTAGGACCAGATACTCCTAATGTGCCACCAGAACTAAATCATCATTCTCCATATAATGACTTCCCAGAAGAGTTTATTCAAGATTGGATAGCAGAACCACCAAATATAGAAAAGTATATTGATTACTATCTCATACATTGGCGTAATATAAAACACGACTATCACGCAGTTGCTGATTTTAGTAATTGTAATGGTTGGTTAAGAGAACCTTTTTTAGATAAGTATGTACCAAGACTTCAAGAATATTTTGATATAAAAGTTATATTTGTTGCTAGAGATCCAGTTCGTAGAAGTTACTCTGATTTTAGTGCAAAGTTTACTGGAAATTGCAATAGTAGTGATTGGATAAAGAAGGGTATGTTCAATCCTGGTATGAAAATGAAAAAGGAACGATATGATACAATAGGGCAGTTGTTTGTAGAGGAGTTGGACTCATCAGTTGAAACATTTCATTATATTGATTTTTATCGTAAATTTAAACAATATGTTCCCACTCTTCAAATAGTAATGGAAGATTTTTGGGAACCTAGTAACTTTAAGGAACAAACAAGTATATTATCAGAGTTTCTAAATTATCCTATAAAAAAGATACATGAGAATGCGTTTTGGCCAGAGGCAGGTGAAAACGCACCTAAATACGATTTCCTGAAGGATCAATGGGGATCCGTACAGGAACCACTAACAAAAGAGTTGTACAATTATGGTAGAAAACAATTGGATCCAGTCTACTCACAATGGGAAGACGAGTTTGGGTCTTTGCCGAGTTCTTGGGGTCATCATATATGATAGGGTTTAGCGAAGGGTTTCATGATGCTGCTATTGCGGTTGTGCATAAGAATACTATCAGTTATGCTGCACACTCCGAGAGATATTCAAAAAGAAAGCATGATAAGAGATTAGATCTTACTGCAGTT
>VMHT01024083.1_pt1 | contig 14661 bp, 14 predicted proteins | sample 4693611 | NCBI WGS metagenome assembly VMHT01 (sample SAMN12280063, study PRJNA550983) | marine metagenome | isolation source: seawater sampled from same location over 5 years 0.02-0.2 micron viral filtrate | place: USA: collected off the coast of southern California halfway between the port... ... | reverse complement strand
TCTCCCGGTCCTTCTCCATCTCCCGGTCCTTCTCCATCTCCCGGTCCTTCTTCCGTAGGAGCCTCTGGAGCTTCTTCTTCTGGATCGTCTGGTGGTGGATCATCTTCATCTGGTGGACCGCCATCTTGTGGAGGAAGGTCAATATCCTCATCTGGAGGAAGTTCATCTTCCTCGTCTTCTGGATCTTCTTCCGGTGGAGGATCGTCTGGTGGAGGATCGTCTGGTGGAAAAGGAAAAGGAGATTGGTCTTCTGGCGGCCCTTCTCTGGGAAAAGGATCATCGTCGTATGGAGGCTCATCGTCGTATGGAGGCTCTTCTTCCGGTGGATCTTCTTGTGGCGGATCTTCTTGTGGTGGAGGCTCTTCTTCCGGTGGATCTTCTTGTGGAGCGTCGCCTTCTTCATCAACTTCCGTAGGCTGCTCACCTACATCAGCATCTTCGTTTCTAGGATCTCCTTCGGGATATTGAATGGGTTGCCCATCGTCGGCACTCAACCCATAAAGCACTTTTCGCAATGTTTCTTCCGGCAACTCTGCCCAGGAATCCCCGAAAACCTGCTCCAAAACAGATGCTTTATCAACAACGCCGTCACTATTTGATTCAATATTTACGCCGCGCTCTAGCGCACTCCAGACAGTTCTTTTTAAGTCATCGGAAAGATCGGAGTCTTTTAGCCACTCTGTATATTCGTTTTCTTTTAACTCGGTTCCTGTTGTTTCTGAGTATGTTTCCTGAAAGCTGTCTCGGCTAGTCTGGCGTTCCATATCTTCGCCAAATATGCGCTTCAGAATTAAATAGGTTTCAGGAAACGCGGCTTCCCAAGCTAGCATTTTTTCTTGTTTTGCCGTTAGATCATTTCCTTCAATGTCTTGCCAGCGTTCTTCGCCGACATAAAAAGGATTATTTATTTCTCCTATTCCGGCTTCCCAATCAGAAAGCATTTTTTCAAGATAAAGGCGTTGCATTTGTGCGTCATTTGCTTGCAGCCCAGCTTCAAAAAGATCAGCATCAAAATCAATCTGCCCTTTTTTTTCGGCTTCACTAATATCTGAAGCCCAATTTTCTGCACGATTATTTCTTGGCGTTGGAGATCCGCGTTCACTCATATTACGATGTACTCTCCAGAAGCATCCAGATAAACAACTCGCAAGGCATCATACTGGCTTGCAATGGATTTACTCGCTGACCCATCTATCAATTCGGCTCCTGCTGTAGCTACGGTCACGGCCCCACTTCCCATTCTTTTCACTATGACTTGTTGTCCGTCCTTTGGTGAAACGTGGAGACTGACGACCACGGTACTTGAACTATCAACCTCAACTATCTCTAGGGCAGCTTCCCCTGTTGTGGTGTAGGCTGCTGTCTGTCTTGAGTAAAAAGGCTTCACCAAGGAGAACATGTCTATTACGACTTGGCGCAGCGGTTCTGCTTCCGGGTTGACCCTGACTGCTTTCGGATCTCTTAAAATTCTCGTTGTCATTGAAATAGCACTGTTTTTTTATCGACCATTTTTGGAACGCAATATGCGGTAACTTTTTCCTGTCGATAATGTGGACGATCATTTCTAGACCATTTTCCCATTTCTATCGCTGAAGCATACTCTTGGCAATTATATATTGACCGCCAGAGCATTCGCGGATCGCTAACGATTTCATTGTCTACTTCAACAATGAGAAGAAACGCGATTGTCAGCATTTAATTCGACCGCATTTTCTGATATTCCGTTGTCTTTCTTTTGCCTGTTCTAGCCTTTGTTTTGCGGCATCAAGCCTTGATTCTGTAATGGCCCCGTAGAGAAACCAACCTGCCCAGCATAGAAATAACAAGGAAATAATAATAAACGCAGCAGTAGCTCTTTCTTGCAACTTACGATTTCGTTCTTTACGCTTTTTGTGAATGTCCTTCAGGTACTGGAGATGGTCCCTTTCTGATTCTTTTCGTATGCGTTCAGCATCTCGCCAAACATCGGACATCCCAGCCATCATCAGATGGTCTTTGATTTTCCTTTCTATGGTTTTGATCTCTCTGCGTTTGATGGAGAGATCCATAGCCTCTTTAGGAGTGAGAGGGCGTTTAAGTTTCTTCTTTTTCTCCCAATCGTCTAGTTTTTGAGCCGTTGTGCCGAACTTGCCCAAGAGCGCGGCAGCATCCTGAGCATTGGCTCTACCTTCTTTGAAGGTTGCAATAGTGTTGTTAATCGCTGATATGGCACTGGTAATCGCTGCCAGTTCAGCGAACATGAGGGGCTACCCCAGGAATCTGCTGGCTAGGAAAAGTCCTACTAGAAAAGGGTAAAGAGCGTAAACACTCATTTCTATGCGATTCATCCGCTCTGTCCCGCGATCAAGTCGCTCTTCGATATTCTTGTATCTCAGCGCACACTCTCTTTCGTGGGATTCTAGTTTGCTCACGTTATCTCAACCCACCTGGTATTTGCTTCATCCCACTCAAAATTATGACCAGGACGATCTACAGGAGCCTCCCAAAGATAAGTCGAGTTGTTAAAAACCCAACTATTAAAAGGTTTAACAGGATTAAAGAATCCTGTCCCATCATATCTATAACCAATTCCTGCATAATTCTTTCGTTCTCTCGCTGCATCGCCACTAACAATTGATTGATCGGCTGCTGGTCCTGATGTTGAAGGGTCGTAATACACTCCACCACGCATGTTGTAAGAGGTTTTTACCCATGTACCTTCCAGAGTTGCAATATGCTCTGCTTCAGCAACAATGACTGTTTCCACTACTCCATCTACTACTTTTGCATAATGAGCCATAGTTTAGCCTGTGTATGTTCCAGATGAAGTAAAAGTGTGATAGGTGTATCCTCCAGCAGAAGTTATTGTGCCTCCAGTAGCTTGCTGGCCGCCAGCATATCTGATAATTATTACTCCGCTACCCCCTGCCCCACCTGATCCATAGGTTCCATTAGTGCCTCCTGCTCCACCTCCGGTATTGGCAGCAGCGTTGCTTGCCGCATATTGGCTTCCATGTCCCGGATAGGTAAATCCATCAGTTCCTCCTCCAGCAGCCGCAGATCCATTGCTAGCCGTGGCTGATGCTCCTCCTCCCCCGGAAGCATAAGAAGTTCCCAAGGATTTCCAATCTATTCCAGTACCACCATTTCCCGGTGGGGTTGAACCAGCAGAGCCTTTTCCTCCACCACCACCGCCTCTCTTTCCAGTGCTACCGGCTCCTCCAGCATTTCCTTGACCACTTGTTCCTGAACCACCGGCTCCATTATTATGTTGAGATCCTCCCCCCCCTCCCCCAGAGCCTCCAGAAGATCCAGCAGCGTTTCCGGGCGATCCCCCGCCTCCCCCTGTAGCTGCTGTTGAGTCGATGCTGGAATTGGCCCCTGAATTACCCTGACCAAGTGCTGCTGCACCTCCAGCCCCTATTGTTATAGTGTATCCTTGAAGGGGTGTTGCTGTGAACGAGCTATCTAAAGCACCACCAGCGCCTCCACCTCCAGATCCTTCTAGCTGACTCCCGCCACCACCGCCTCCAGCAACAATAAGATATTCGGCAGTGTATGGTGCTCTAGGAGCTTTACCTACACCAAAACCTAATACTCGATAGCCAAACATTTAATAACCCTAAGAATCGTTAGCTGCGTCAGTCGTGAAGAACAGCTTAATACCTAACAATCTTGCATCTCCTGATTGATCGTCAGCAGATACATCTCTCATAATCTGGAAATACGTTTGAGTATCTACAGCAGCATTGGCTATGGTGACGGCCCCGCTTACCGCACTCACTGTCATGTCGTTAGATGTTCCTGAAAAGGCTTTTGCCGTAGCGACTACATTTGTTCCAAAGGCAGTATTGATTGAAGCATCGTCTGCCATAGATCCACCTGACAAACCCCACGCTACGGTTCCGGTGTTAGTTCCTGTAACTGTCCAGAAAGCCTGGAAGGTAACAGTTCCTTCGTTCCAGCTTTTTGGAAAGCAAACAGTAAACTGTGCGTTTTCATCAGAACTTGCATCAAAATCTAAACATTTTAGTTCAGGGCCGTTAGCTAATTCTACCTGCTCTAAATCCGCGCATCCGTTGGTTGAATTCGGGTACATCGCAGCCGCAGGAACATAGATTGTTTCTAGCCCGGCTTGTCTTAATACGCCTACTCCATCTAACTTGTTGAGTTCTGCTGCCGTAGAAGTAACATTAGTTCCACCAATATCCAGAGTGGTCATACTGACCTCACCGGCGACTGTTAAAACGCCATCTGCTAATGTCATCAAATCAGTGTCATCAGTGTGCCCTATCGTTGTGGCGTTAATAATGACATTATCAACAGTTAAGGTAGTCAGAGTCCCTAGCGATGTAATATTAGATTGAGCCGCCCCAGTTACAGTGGCAGCAGTTCCAGAAGCATTACCTGTTACGTTTCCCGTTAATGGCCCTGCAAAAGCATCTGCGGTAACCGTGCCATCAAAATACGCATCCTTGAATTCATTGTCAGACTTACCAAGATCAATGATATTATCTGCTCCTGGATACAAAACTCCATCTTCAAGAATTAACTGCTTTTCATTACCAGCATAGAAGTTAATTTTGTCAGCATCTTCAAAGTCAATCTTGGTTTCATCGTCTTCCCCGATCTTGATATCGGTGGCAAGCAACGTAAGGGTATTATTTGCTGCCGTAATGGTTTTATTTGTAAATGTCGTAGTGCTAGAGGCGGTTACTCCGCTTACCTGACCATCGACATAAGCCTTGATACTTTGCTGGGTTGCTAACTTCGTCGCTGAGTCACTTGCAAAATTATCCTCGTCTAGAACTGCTGTGCCACTAACTCCGGTATTCAAAACTGCTGAAGTGAGTGTTTTGTTCGTCAGGGTTTGAGTGTGTGCCTCAAAAACAAACGTGTCATTGCCGCCTAACAGCGGAAGACTCACCGTTCTGTCTGCGGCCAGATTTGCCGATGAAAATACATACTGGTGGTCTGCTGACGAATCATTAATCTGAGGAGTAGTCAGTACCGGGCTGGTAAGAGTCTTGTTTGTCAGTGTCTGGGTTGAGGTTGTGCCAATCGCCTGGGACCAGCTTGACAAACTACCGCCGTCATCAACAGCCCAATATAGCCCTGCGCTTTCCGTTAAAACGACTTGGCCGTATCTAATCTCACCACTTGCTGAGGTATTTCTAACCGCCGAAATTACCACTGATCGGTCACTTGAAGGAGCATTTGACGAACTAGCCCCAAGACTAAAAAACCCACTCTTCTTTAAGGCTGTTGCTGTTGTATCGCTGCCGTCTGAGATAGACGTATTCCCAGCGTTACTTGCGTCTGCATCATCTATGATTGTCTGAAGCTGAGTAGTCGTTTGAGTTAATTGTCCCATGTCATCCTCTTAGAATTTGAGCGTCAATGGCAGCGTCCAGAATATCAACTCTTGCATTTGACGTTGTTTCTATTCTCGCAATAATTTCTCTTGATTTTCCTATCGAATTCATATCTGCCGTTTTATTTCCGTTGATGCTTGCGCTGTTAATCGTTGTGAAAGAGCTTAGATTCTTTGATACTTTCAGCGTGACGGTTGACGTTGTGCTGGTATCTACATGAATTTTCAGTCGGTCAATGACCATATCTGCGCCACCGACATCCAGGACTTCAGAGCTAATCAAAGGCAGGTCTTTACGCCTCGTCATGTTTGCGCCGTCCTGCTGATAATTGGAGAAGTCTAATTGATAGATTTTCTTATTTTCAGAATGAGCCGCAAGAATTTTACTGAAAGCGTGAACGACTGAAGTAGTAATAAAGTCTTTTTCAAACCATGTTTTCGAGGTGATATGGTACGTCCAGATTTCGCCCTGATCTTGAAATACAAAGTCTACGAAATTTTCCTGATGCAAGGAGTAGGCTGATACCCTTGCGTTTGTAAAATCACTTTCATCAAATGAAGCCCACTGTTCACCGATTGCAGGAACAAACAAAGGAGCAAAATTCTCTCCTTGAATCATGCCCGGCCTTCGGGTTGCATCTATAAAATAAATTATTCCATCTATGGAATCGACTGCGTAAGTTCCGCAAATGCCCTGCTGCAAGACTGCCTGTCTTGATAGAGGCGGCCTACCTGTGCCGCTTGTGAACCATATCTCAGTCGTTGTTTGTCCGAATAGGTAAAGGTATTGATCCTGAGAGAAAACCCTTAACAAGTCATCTGGTAAAGCCTCCGCTTGTGCAAAATCTAAAGAGGCAATGCTTGTGCCATCGTTCAGCGCAGAAACGACAAAATAGCCATCAGGCTGTTGATAGATAAATCTTGAGTCTAAAAAAGCCACGCTGCTTGTTAGGAGTAAATCGGTATCGCTAATCTCCTGTAAGCCTCCCGCGACTGTGTAGACATAAGCGTCGGGCGTTCCTCCAGTGCAGATAATTAACTGATTTCTATCGGTTGCCATTACTACCGGAGTCGGGCTATTTGATATTTCGCCTATGAAATTGGCAGATCCGGCCAGATCAATCGAATACAAAGCCGATCCGGTGACCTGATACAGAAGTCCATTCGGCCCATCAGCAATCAATCCTCTGTCTGCGCCTCCGGGCGTGACTGAGGCTGTTATTGCTTCAGACGATGAATCAGTCAGAGCAGAACCTAAACTGTCTGTAATCGCTTCTCCTGTAGCCTGAAACGATGCAAAGGTGACGTATCCCGGAACTTGGCGATATCCCCTCAATGTATGGGGATAAAGGTTCAATGTCTGCTGTCTGTTTGCGTCAAGCCGGGTGCTTTGATAGCTAGATTCTAAAGGGATTAAAGCTCTCATACGCTATCAGTATTGACCTCGTAACTTTTCTGCGCCCACCTTAAATCTGAGGCATTCAAAGAAAGATCAAGGGTAATTTCACTTTCTAACCGGTCTTTTGTTTCTTTTGCGATCTCGAAAACTACCGGAGCCGGATCTAAACCAAACTCTGCCGCTACTTCAACCGCTAGGTTATAAGCAAGTCCTCGCACTGAGCCATCAGGAATATCGAGCGTATCTCCCACCGCGCTAGGCGCAGGAATATTGATTAGCCCGTCTTCAGCAAACTCGTTGATCATGTTTTTCAAGGAAATAAAGACATCAGCGTTTTTTGCAGAGTCGTCGGTTGAGAATGTAACTCCTGACGTTCTGACTCTCAAAAGGCTGGTTGCCTGATCTATGATTGTCTGACTCGTTGCCATAATTCACCTAAAAATAGAGCCGGGGGTTTTACCCCCCGACTAAGAGAGGTCTTAGTTGATTCCGACCCTACACGCCGTTTCCGGCCTGATGGTTTTGTAGCCGTACAAAATGTCAATACGGCAAGGGAAGGTATCAGCACTGATCGAGTAGTCTCGGACGATTCTCATAGAGATTCCGTCCATTACTTCTCTCGCGCTAAAATCAATCCCTTCTGGAAGGACTAAATCCGCTGTAGCGAAAGTGAAACTGTCCTTGTGATACGCAAGCGTATCAACCCAGTCTGCACCATTGCCGCCGCCTACTTTACTAACAGCAGCATTATCAGCAGGGCTACCACTGACATTCTGATTCCCGCCTGACGCTGTTATCGAGGGCGAAATTGCCAATGTGGTGGCAGAGCTACCTGAGTTTGCAGTCACGACAAAGTTCTGAAGAACGCCTGTATCTGCTTTAGTTTCAGGATGGACTCTGTTGACTCCTGCGATAGTAATGATGTCCCCTACCAGGAAGGTGGTACTACCACCGTCAACGGTCAAACTTGCACCTGTCTGGGACGCACCATTTACAAGATAACTTGTAGTGGCCGCAGCCGTTCCCGTGGTATGGGTGGGGACCAGCGTATTTTCGTAGTGGTCAAACCCTGATATTCGCCCCAACATGCCGTCCTTATATTGCTTGGCAATCTGTCCAGAATCCTGAAACAGACCTTTAGTGTCGGCCAGCATATCAACGACTGATTGAGGGTCATGCATATAGATGCGATCGCCATAAGGGGCAAGGTTTAGCGTTAGCTCCTTTTGGGCTTTCGTAATGTTGGCAAAGGAATTAGCTGAGCCTACGCCATTCACGAAATTGTACACATCGTTATTCATGTTGAATGCATCAGACTCGATATTGGACGCTAGCACAGCCATTGCTGGCTCTATGTACCGCGATTTGAACTCGTCAATGTGCAGTGAGAGTTCTTCCGAGCTGAACGTGAAGTCAACACCCTTCTGAGTTCCGACAGTCAGAGTGACGGATTGCTCTGTTACGTCCTGGGACGAAAGAGTTGCTCCGGTTCTTACTGAGAACTGGTTGGGGAGTCGGATTTTAAGATCATTACCAATTTTCGCACCGCTTTTTGCGTATTGATCGTCATATTGACGATTGATGGTTCCCACAAAATTTAATTTCTGATGTAGAACAGCGAGAGCTTCTTTAGTGATGATCGATGGGGTTAATAATGAATTAGCCATTTATCGATTACCTATTTTGTATACCCACGATACCGCCGATATTCGTCCGGTGTCATCTTGTCAGGATCTTTTGAAACTTTCCCTTTAGGTGTCACCGTTCTGGACGGAGTGGGCGCATTAGTTTGAGTGGCCGACCTTCTTTTTTTAGCGTTAATAGATAGAGCCGTGCTGATTCGCGTCAAATCTTTCAATGCCTCGATATCGCTCTTTCGGTTAATCGAATTTGCAATATTCTGGTTATTTGCCAGGTAATAGGCAACTGCTGGTCCGTTGCTCATTTCAACGATCTGATTCGCAACAAAGTCACTCTGTTCAAAAGCAGGATTGGTTACCTTTTCTTTGAAATCAGGATAGTCGATTGAAAAGTCGTTTGATTTTTCTACAAAGGTTGCTGAAGCGATCTGCTGCTTCTTTGCCTGTAGTTGAGCCAGTTGGGCTTGCTGTTGCTGTTGCATTACCTGAGAAACATTTTGAGCGTTCAGATTAGCCGTATACTGAAGAACTGCTTGCTGGTGTCTGCCTTCATCATAGTCGTAGTCTTCAAGTCTAGGGTATGTTTGTGGCATATCCTGGGTTTGAGGCTGACTTTGAGATTGCAGATACGCAACTTGTTGCTCTAATTCAGATACTCTGGTGTTCGCTTCATTTTTCTGTCGTGCCAGTTGTGAGATTCTTTCCTGAACAGAGTTACGCTTTTTCTGCTTCTCTTCTGCTAGTTTTTCGGGTGTCTCTTCCCCGGATGACTCTTCTGCGGCTTTCTCCCCGGTTTCTGGAGTTTCTACTGCTTCAGAGGTTTCGCCCTGTTCAGGCTCGGGAGCATCTTGTCCGGCTTGCTCTATTTCCGTTGGCAATATTTCAGCCTCAGCTATTGCTGCATCAGTTTCCATGAGTACGTCTCCACGAATGTTTACCTTGCTCAGAGGGCAGCAAGTAAGCCCACGCTTTTACGGTGCGTTAAACCGATTGATCTTCTTCGCCATAAATTATTGACCCTGCAACTGTTGCAGGTAATCCAATAGAAAACATCAAGTCCTGAAAGGCTTTTCGTGCCGCAGTTCTTTCAACGTCTGTTTCGTATGTTTTCAAGCGGGTTATTCCGTATTTTTCTAAAATTTTTCTGATCTGTGGTTCAGATCCTTTAGGAACAATTGCCCCTCCGAATTCTGATAGATCAACAACTCGTTTAGGTTTTGCTTCAAAATACTGAGTTGGCGCAGAGCGTAACGAATCTTTATACTCGTTGATTGCGTCTTTCAAATCATCTGGGACATCTTTAAATCCAACTTCTCGAAACGCAGCGTCTAATCCTTTTCGCTCTGATATTTTTATCAATTCACCTACTTCATCAACAAAACCAAAACGATCAGAATTAAATTCATAATATTTTTTTAAATCATCGTGAATAGAAAAAAAGGCTTCGTTTTGCGCTTCTTTTAAATCTTCAAGTGCCTCTTTTGTTTGTATTTGATCTTTTCTTTCTCTTGCTTGTTTAAGTGATTTAATTGGTTCAGCAGTTGCGGCTCTTTGCGCCCCGATAGAGGATTGATTAAAATTTCCTCCTTCCTCCATATTTTGACCACTACTCCTCCGCATGACCTTTGTCACTTCTTCTGCGGTGTAGGGCGATATTTTTTGTCGATAAGGTTTTGTGTTTGTTGCATACATTTGTTTTGAAACAAAAACTTTTTCAGGTTCTAGCAAATCATTTATTTGTTCTTTTTGCCATTCTTCAAACTCTGTTTCTTTGTCACTTAAAAATGCAGCTAATTTATTTTCTTTTGGTAAGTCTTCTGTTTTAAAACCTTTTTCTAATGCGAATAATTTTTTTCCGGGTTTGCTTTCAAAAAACTCGGAAATACGGTTATAACTTTCTGGATACGCCCGATTTTTAGATGATAGTGACCTTAAATTCTCTATCAAACCGTAAGCATTCACATCCAGTTGTTCTAATTCTTTTGATGTCCCGAATTTTTCTTCAAAAATATCGTCTGCGTTTTTCTTTGCCAGTTGCATTGGTCTGGGAGCGCGGACTGTATAAGCGTCAGCAGAAAACATTTCATTGGTTCTGGAGGCTTTCGGATCAAAACTCTCGGGCTTCCCGACTAAAGTTATTTCTCCAAATCCCTCAAAGGGTATGTCTTCTTTTGTGACTGCTAGAGAAGGCATCGGCATCCCGCCAATCTCGTCAAAACTCTCTAACGCTTCTTGGCTTGTGTTCTGCAAAAACATTAGATTTTTATCAGGGTCAATTATTTCTTGTTCTATGTCTGCGCTTGGCTGCACTACTTTTGTGACTCTTTTAACAGCCGGAATCATCATCGCCATCGAGCCAAGTTCTCTCGCAGCGTCTTCGCCGAGTGTGCTTTGTACTCTGGGAATGATCTCCTCGTTTAGATATTTGAAAGCTGTATCAAGTCCGAGCGTGTCGGCTAGTTGACTAACAGAGTTTAAAAGAGATTGCATTCCTGCCTGACCCTCCATCGAGCGAGGGTTATAGGTGAGCATCTCTCTTACTTCGTCAGCTTGTTCAACCGCGCCGCTAAAAGGCTTGAACTTGTCTTCGGGATCATCGAGGGCAACCAGACCTACAGTCAATGCAGGAACTTCAGAAGCTACAGCAGAACCAGCCGTCAGGAGAGGCTCAAATCCTGCTAATCTGTTTGACTGTCTACGACCAGCGTAGCCTTCCAGAATGTCTTTAAGTCCGTTAGCCACCAGAGGACAATATACTGCTAAGTCGGTTTGCAGGGGCAGCGGGGCTTTGCATCTGCCCCATTTGCTGTGCTAAACGTTGGATTCTTTCCGTTCTGCCGCCTTGTGCGGGCATTCCACCCATGCCTCGCATCTCGCCCATTCCTCGCATTTGACCCATTCCTATACCTGCTGGTTCACGATAAGGGATGAAAGTTTGTAAGCCTGTGCCGGGGTCAATAACGATCTGGTATTTCTTACCGTCTTTGCCTGTCACCATTTGTCTTGGGTTATTGGGCAGTTCAGGCATTTCAGTTTGAGGCGTTGACGATGGAAGAGCCATGTTCGGTTTAGTCATCTGGTTAGCAAGTGCGTTAGCTCCTGCCATACCTGTGCCCGGTGTTTCTCTGCGAGACATAACCAAGTCTTGAGCCGGAGTTCGGTTTATTGGTTGATTCATTTGTCGTATCCACCTTTCTTTTTAGCTTTATTTTTTATTTTATTTCTAGCTTTTTTTGCCGCTTTCATACCCTCTTTCGTGTATGAAAAATGTTTATTTCCTACTCTTGGCATAACTGTCCCCATATATCTGGTTGTTTAAAATCATGGTTTTGCCCCACTTTGAAAGGCATACACCTTTGACATTGAACCTTGACTCAATGCTTGTTTTCATCGCCAAACACGAATCAATCTGGTAGTCGTCATCAAAGTCCTTGAAGTGAAACCAGGCAAGGTTGCTAATCAGGTAGAGCGTTGTGATCAAATTAACGGAAGCCCGACAGACTGCCTAAGACGCATCTGGGCTATTTCTTTTGTTTCGAGGTCTTCCTGGGCTTCTGCAAGTTTTAACTGTTCTACGGCTGACTTCACGGTATTCATCTGGGCTTTAGATTCTCGCTCTCTTGCTTCTGCTTGCTCTGTCATAACTTCCGCTTGCTTCAACGCCAATTCTAATTGAGCAGCTTGAGCTTCAATTTGCTTCGCTTGCTGGATCTGTTGCTGAAGTGCAGCAGCTTCCTGTTCATCCGGTTCGATAATTCCTGCCTTGACTCCCGCGCTTCTAAGTCGTTTGATCACCTCATCGCCGCCTACGAGATCAAGGTTCTTGAACAACACATCTCCGACCAGTTCGGACATTGCAGGATTCTGGGAAATGATTGTAGACAACTGTTCTGCGGTTTCCTGCTTCCTTGTCGAGAAGGACGGACCACTGGCTACCTTGATATCGTAATTCCCAGCACTTAAATCCATTGTCTTGACGTACTGACCCGTCTGAGCATCCATCAAAGTCTTATTGATTGAAATGACTTCTTCTTTTTCGTCTTCTCCGACAATTCTGATTTGTCGCTCAGTGTCGTAAACGCTTCTAATCATGTCGATACAGATCCGGCCAGAAAGCTCGATTGCATCAACAAGCTGGTCCTGAAATTCAAAGTTAGACATTTCACCTTGAAACTGTCTTTTGCCCATCGCAACGCCTGAAATCTCCTGGCCTTGTTGCCCCAGATTCGCGTCATAAATTCCGGTGGTAGCTTTAATGTCTTCTGCTGCGAGTTGAGCATCCTGCATCAATCCGGGAGAACCTTGAGCCGGGGATTCTCTGTAAGGTTTTTGCCCCTGATCAAAATTAAAGGTCAACACTGGATCGTTTGAAACCATCATATTACGCCATTTCGATTCGTGACCCTTGATCATTGCTGGAGTCACAAAGTAAGGCTGTTTAGGCGTGAGGGCCGTGACCTCTACTGCTACGCTTCGAGAGTAGTTATAAAGCCTCTGAGCATCTTTAGCTTTTCGGACCAGACCTCTTGAAATGAATTTTCCGTTGATGTTTGATGTTTTGCCAAGAACAGGAACGATCGGAATATACCGCCCGACACACTCGACTTCTTCAAGAATGTTGTTCGCCGTTATTTTAAATCTTTCCAGTTTCCTTTTCTGCACCTTCCTTGTCTTGCCGAGCGTAATACCTTGAAGGTTTAACTCGTCCCTGACGGGCTGTACCTCTTTTAAATCTAGCACTCTGCCGTCCGACAACTGAACCAATGTCGATTCTTCAAGCACGATTCGGTAGTAGTCAGCAACACGAACATAATCTTCCGTGATCCATGTCTCTGAGGTATTGCTTGTCAGGAACTCACTCTCTGAAACGTCTGGTTGGTCTGGATAAAGCCTGTCGAATTCTTTTCTTTCCATGTCCTGAAAGAGAAACCCGAAACGTGCTTCTGTTGTTCTTTCTGCCTGAATGATCGGGTCAATCAAAACCGAAAAAGGATTTTTCACTTCTCGAATTAAAATGTCCTGATCAAGAGAAACGTCATCAATGTAGTCGTGATCTACAAGGAAGCATCCAAAGCCACCCTTAACGGCAAACTTGAAGGCCGTCTTGATTGCCTGTATGCCTCTCTGGTCAATTTGACGGATTAACCCTTGGTAGACTTCAGCTATGTCTTCATCGCCTTCCTCGGCGGCTCTGATCTTCACAGAGGGCATATTGCTGAGTTGCCCTCCGATCACTCTGTCTACTGAGGTAGATAATTTGTCAAACGTCAAACAAGGGCGGTTAGCTCTTGATTTGAGCATCTGATCAGACCACTGCCCGTCCTCGTCGTCATCGACGAACTTTACGTCCTCGACAGCCTCTTCGTAAATATAGCTCCATGAGTCAGAGGCGCTTTCAAAACGGTCTAATGCCTCCGCAATAATTTCCTGCTTGTCTTCTTCGCTTCTCTCTTTCATTTCACCATTCACTCGCAAATTCTAATTCAGGGCTGTCAATATATTCTTCAAATCCCTGAGCAAACATTCTAAACGCATCTGATCCGTTGCTTGCTGCATTGTGCAAAGGCACTTTTCTAAACGTATCGTGCTTGTCATCGAACTGGTACTGATAGTTTGAGAGAGCTTCTAAACCCCCCTCACAATTTTCCTCATGGAACCAGCAAGATTTAAATTTATCTCGCACCATCGCAATACCATCTTCAACGCTGGCAATCCTTGGGACAGTGGTAATCGGACGGATTCCCAAACCTTCCAGGATGTCTCTCCTGCTTCGGTTGTTGCTCCCTAACGAGATGACCTCAACGTCGTGAGGAAGATAATGTGTTCCGTACAAATAATTTTTTTCTTTCAAGACCCGAGCGTAATGGTCTAAGTCCACTAGGCGGTGTTCATAAAAATCAATAAATCTTAGCTCTTTCCCGACTGACTGCATAAACCATATTGCAGTTGAGTCGTTCCTACCGAGATCCCAAAATGTATGCACCTCTAAGCTCTCAACTGGAAACCAGCAAATACGACCTTCGTCTCTCGCTTGCTTGAGTTGATTTCTGTAGATGCTGCCGTCAACAAATTGCTTTAGCTCCCCCTCATATACATGAAGATATTCTTCCTCGTTCTGATCTTTAAGGATTTGCATCTCTTCTGGGAGCGTTGTCTGACTGAAGTAAGGATTGTCCCGGTAGCTGACTTTCTTCACCATTGCATTCTGCGGTGGATACAAAACAAATCTCTGATACGCTGCGTCAGTCTTATGTTCTGGATTGAAGCTA
>VMHT01140823.1_pt1 | contig 14662 bp, 34 predicted proteins | sample 4693611 | NCBI WGS metagenome assembly VMHT01 (sample SAMN12280063, study PRJNA550983) | marine metagenome | isolation source: seawater sampled from same location over 5 years 0.02-0.2 micron viral filtrate | place: USA: collected off the coast of southern California halfway between the port... ... | reverse complement strand
TTAGAAACCATAACAACAAAGCAGTAGGTTGCTCTCGGTACAATGCTTTTACCCTATTTCTATCTTCCCAATTGAGCATACCTCTAACCAACATGAATGTTTCGTTGTTATCTTTCTTCTTTAGGTTGTCATCTATTACACATAATTCCTTCGCCTTCTTGGATAACTTAGGTAATTTTTCCGTAACTATAACTAATTTATTCTTCACTAAAGGAGACCATGTGATGACATCGTTAGATGAAAACTTGTTAGTGTGTAGTATGTAAGTGGTTTCTTTTAAGGTAGGAATACTATCTATTGTACCGTACATAATAATTTCATTGTCGCTGCGGAAAGGTGTTTCGTCATTTGTAAATATTATAATGCTCATACCCCCTTTCAATTTTTTTAGCCAATTTTTTCAAAACCATGTTTATAAATCAAATGGGTCATTCCCATAGATGTAATCTTCCACTCTCTTCATTTGATGTGCCGATAAGTTCCACATACTTCGTATTTCCTTTTTTTGTATTCTATAACCACCATGAAACCAAAGTATGCCCTCGCTAGTTATCATAGCATAAAGACCATCTTCTATCATACTTTTTATCAAGTTAGGTATTTCTTCCTTAAATATAGGTCTAGTAGCAAAATACCTATCAGTAGTTTTTCTCCACTTTTTACTCATGTTACCAAAACCCCGAACATTATCAGATTTACTATTGTGCTAACGATAAACCCTACCATATACTTTTTCCTTAAATCTTCTTCCTTTACCCATGCGTTATAGAACCATGAAGTAGTCGGCTCAACATCTTTCATTCAATCACCTCAAAGGGAACATCAATAGGTGTGGAAAGTAAGTTTAGTTTCTTTTCCACATCATCAAGTAGTTTAGGTTGGTCTGCTAACGTCTCAACAAGAATACGACTAACATGATTTAATTGGTTGTTGGCTAGTAACAATTGGCTATCAACACCTATTTCTTTCTTCAATTGACCCACTAATTTTAGCGAAGTATTAGCCTGTGCGATAAGCCTAGAGGCATCGGCTACGAACTCTGATGTGATACCACCTTCGGCCTCTTTTCTAGCCTCTAACTCATCCAAATAATTTCTTATCCTAATAACAATATCCTCTGCGGAGTCTAACGTATTGATAGATTGAGAACGTGCCTGTTCCATGTGCATAGCCTCAGTAGGATTATATTCCATATGTGTGTCCATGTGGTGCATTACTGTACCATCCGGCCAATTATATTTAGCCTCAAGATAACTAGGTGATGTATCATCATTGAATACTTGCTTCTCTAACTCTTTCCTTTCTTTGTGTTCGCACATATCACAACCACCCGCTAGAACCCATCGTAGTACCTCTATTGCGAAAGCATCATTTTCTGATGCAAGTCTTTGTTGTATCTCTGTCTTGGTTCTCACATTACTCACTTCCTTGTTTATCCTTATAAACCTTAGTACCTTTGCCGATATACACTCTTTCGTCTCCCCTCGCTCGGTGTGGGTCTGTCGGGAAATACTTTTCGTAGTTATTTTTATCGAAACTAAAAACCCAACCCTTTGTATCTTTTCTTTTGAAACCTTTATGAGTGCTTAGGTGAGAACGGAATGTACCAAAACTTCTAGCAAATCTATGGTTTTTGTATAGGTTTCCATTCTTGAAAGTCATGCGGTAGTATATATCTTTAGCGGAAAACCATTCATCATCCGGCTGTTCACAAAAGAACCTTCCGGCACACTCTAACATCTTACTATTTTTCCTTCCTCTTGCTCTCAATCCCGTTCTCTCCTTAAACATTTTTTCCACCCCATTTTACAGGTTCACTTTCTTCACTTACTTTACCAAAGCGGCAAATAACACCCTTACGGCCTCTTCTTTTAACACTAGGCTCGACTTCGCTGTACCATGTCTGCCCCTCAAGGTTTTCAATTAACCAACGCTTAGCCGATTGGTAATCTCCCATAGTAATCATACGTGAAATCTCTTTTAGTAATTGGCTCTTAGGTATGTCCTTCATCCAAAACGCTGAACGAATTAGTTCTAAGTCTGCATCCATAACCCTTCTTCTTTGTGTTAGTGATTGATTTAATATTTCCCTTAAAGTATCATCGAGAGTAATTATCAACGGCTCTCCACCACGATAAGTAGGTTGCATCATAGCATAACCAATACACATCCTACGGAATAAATCTGCCTCAAAAGAACGTACATCGGGTCTATCAATCCATTCCATAATATCATTACCAAAAAGTATTCCTGTCGGTGGATTTGCTACTGCTTCGTGCATTCTGTTTCTTATCCATTCTTTTATCTCTATATTAAGATTAGCCAACGCAATTCTATCTTCTTTTTGCATATTGGCTTGAGCGTGTTGTGCTAGTTTATACTCTCTTTCCTTTTCCGGTGTCATCTCTATGTCTATGATAAAGAAACGTCTATCGAGACCGCTATCTAACTCAAACCTAGCGGGCTGTGTACCCGCCCATACTGTATAACGTGTAGTATAATTTACCCAACCACTTCTCATAGCCTTCTGAACTCTACCATTATCTAGGGATGTAAGCAATTGGTTTTTCATATCCATACTGTGGTCTTTTTTAGACGCATCAGACATAGAGGAAAACTCTTCAAAGCCTAAGAAGCCACCGCACATCTCTCTTGCGATTGGCCTACCTGCTATGTTGCCTTCCTCATCAACCGAGCCGAACATACCTGCTTCTGTAATAGAGTTAGCACCCATCATTGTGTTAAAGCCTTGACCCAAATCCGAATTAGAATTATACACTAACCCTGTACCTTCTGCTAAGAACATAAGAATGAGAACAGACTTACCGCTACCTTTAGCGCCTCTCATCAGTATGTGAATACGTGTATCGGGCAATTGAGACATAGGTGTATAGAATGGTATGTTATCGTGTCTAAGAGGGCAATTTTCTATAACGAAATCACCATCTTCTTGATTTACTAATGGGCTATCGGGGTCGAAATCACAACGACTACATTTATTAAGTGCGTTGAAAATATGACTACCAATACTACATAGGAAAATAGGTATTTTATCTTCAACACCTACGAAGTAATTTCTTTGTGCAAACTCAATAGTTTTATTGAAAATATTCATTGTAACTCTGCCCCCATATGTTCTGCGTGGCTTAGAGCCGTCATCATTTCACTATAATAAAGAGTGTCATACGGCAAACCATGAACCTGCATCATATACTCTAACAATCTATCAGCCTCTTTTTTATTGATATATGTAGTATTATCATTGGCACAAACCACTAACCAATTACCACGAATACTTTTACGGCAAAAGTTATTGAAGAGACTACACATAATCCACGAAGGCGAAGGTACAATCATTTCTAAGTCATCTATAACTTCTCCATTAGTCAATTGTAAGACATCATCTTCGGGTTCAACGTAATCATATACTATCAATTCTTTTTGTGGTATCTGTGGTTGTTCTTCAAAGAGGAAATCTTGCATAACATTTGACGTTAGATATACTAACTCATCAACCCCGTAGGTACTCATTTCTAGTATAATATCTCTCATTACAGGATAGTTATACAACCACGACTTTGTATGTTCCGGTGAAGGTACATACGCATGAGATAGTTTAAGGATAAAATAACGTCTGCCGTCAGAGTTATATTTACAATATAATCTCCATTCGGGGTAGGTTGGTAGTGGCAAACTATTCATAGGCTCAACTTGATGTAGTTTTGAGAATATTTTACAGACAGGCTCACTATTACCTACTAAACTAGAACCTGCTATTAGAGAAGCAAAGCCCTGCTCACTAGAATAATATACTACTAGGGTAGTAGGCTCATTTGTCATGGATGAAGTTTCATGAAGCCCTTTGTTTAACCACAAGAAATCTGTGTCTCCACGCTGTTTCAAATAACTCATTCTAATCTCTCCTCAATTGCTTTCTGTAAAAATAGTGGGTATTTTTTAATGTGTCTTTTTGAGGCGATAGCCCTATCAACTACATCATCTAGGGGTCTAGCATCCCATACAGCAACCAAACCATTAAACATAGTCTCTCCTACCTTCTCAAACAACAATGACTTAGCCATTACATTACTTACCTGTCTTGCGTTAGTTCCTTGGTTTCTACCTCTAGCATAATATTTGTTATTACTCTCTAAAACGGTATTGTACCAATGGGCTATTTCATTCGCTGTCTTTTCTCCTTCTTCTTGTAGGTACTCATAAACTTTAGTTTGTATTCGTTTATTAGCGCCTCTCCTACTAAATCTGTGTCCTTCTCTTTTCATATTATCATCTCTCTACAACTACGGTTATAATTCTTTCACTTAATTATATTTTTACAAAACTAATAAAACGTGGTACTGCTCTATTGTTTTTATTTTTTTATTTTCTTCAATGGTATTTTTAGATACCTACCTACCTAAAACACTATTGAAATAATTAAATAATTAACTCATAGGCTTTCAGTAAAGCGTTTTTTTAATTTTGTAGACTCTCGAAATATTAAAAAGAATTAAAATAATCCTCGTATTCCAACTTATTTCTATCCCTAAAGTTTAATTTCGCTGCTCTATCTCCGAACTTATTTCTTGTCGGTAATTCTTTTTCGTTCATATTTTTTAGTGTATTTACATAAGGCGTTAATACATCGAATAATTCATCCAAAGACATCAAGTGTGTCCATTTACGCTTTATCCGATATTTTAACGGCTGAACCCATCCACTACCTACCTTATACCTACCTACTATGTATGTAGTGTTGCGTAGTGTGAGTACCTCTATCCGCATATTACCACAATCAAACTGTAAGCAAGGTGCTTTACCATATACATATCTATCTATGTTAAGATGTAAGGTAGTGATATTGCTCTCCCACCCTGTGTCGCAAGCGTGGAGTTCATCTAGTATATTTTTTATTACTATTCTATTTTGGTCTATGTATATACTTTTACTTCTATTCAACACAATTGCTTCTATAACATTATCCTTTACATACACAGGTATTTCTTTTACCGTAGAAGTATCTAACCAATGAGATACAAACTCGGTGAATGAAAAGCCCATCATTTCTATATCAGTAGGGTAAATAGTGTACATCATATCAAGATACTTAACATCTTCTTCCGGCTTCAACGCTCGAAAGAAATCGAGAAGTACATATCTATCAACAATTTTTAAATCTAAGTCCTGTTTGTTTAGGGATAAAACTATCTGTGGTGTCTTTCGTGCTACACCATTTACCGATGTATATTGTATAGCATCTAGTACAGTAGTAGTTTTAGGTCTAATAAACTTCATAGATTCTCCAATCATTTTTGTCTGTGAGCCATATTAGTAGCCTTGATATAATTAGCCCTCTTCATGGTAGCCTTGAACTCATCAATAACCTTCTTGGGTATTTTAGCCCTGTTGTTGCCTATACTCATCCATTTAGTCATGTCCTCGACCAACTGACGCAATTCATTGACTTCGTCATTATCGGTGTATTGGGTTAACTTCTTTTCTTCTTCTGCTTCTCTTTTTTTATCTTCTAAATAATCTTTATACTTTCTCATCTATCTAACCTCTCCTTTAGTATTTGTTCTATATCCCATATTGCTCTATTTATTTTATTATACTCAACATCGTCTATTACATCTGTTTCTCTATTCAGTTTGTGTAGTGCATCCATAGCATTTTCTAATTCAGTCAATGCTTCGTCTATCCACCATCTAATATCATTCTCTTCTTCACTCATATTTCTGCCCCCTCATCTTCGTAATAATATATGTTGACTTTGTAAGACCATGTTTCAATGTCCTTAATGTACCTCTTCTTGTCTGTCTTTTTTACTCCCTTCATACCCTTCAATAAATTACTAACGTGTCTAGGGTTTCTAATACTTCTAGTTTTTTTAGGGTTCATCTTCTGCATGATTTCACTTGCCGTCAACCCTTCGGGATTGTTTTTTAGGGTAAGCAAAATCTCGTCTCTAGCCGTCTTTCTTCGCATATTCTTTCCACCTATTAAGCACTTATAAAGTGTTCTATTCCGTGTCGCAAGCGTCAATAATCTTCTGATATTCGTCAATAATCTTCTGTGCGTATATTACTGCATCCATCAATTCTTCCTTCAAATGTTGTACCCATTCGACAAAAGATAGGTCGTCCCTATCCATTGTAGTACCGTATTTGGCCTCGCCTTTTTTAGCCCGCCATCTAATCTCGGCAATTACTTTTTCCTCTATACTACTCATTCTTCCTCATCCTCACTTAGTTTTACGGGTAATGGTCGTAATCCACCTTCATACACAACACCATTTACCTCTATCTTAAGATATAATTTACCTGTTCCTTCTACGCCAAAAAAATCGCAATCTAATATTTTTCCCCTACCTATCGGTGGGCTACTGTATTTTCCAAAGTTTATCCATCTTCTATTCTCGCTCATATTTACTCCACCTGTCCTGTCTTTTTAAGTCTTGCTATGATGCTGCGCAAGCGTGAAGGTTTCTCCTCAACTACATCGAAGAATACTCTTGAGTGTCTCGGTGGGTTTAACCAAAAGGATGTACCACCACTCATTCTTCCCACTCCCATGTTAAATTATCTATTATTGCGTCTGTGTCTATGTATTGCTCTTGTGTAGCACCACACTTTTCACATACTACTTCGGCATACAACTCAAACATTTCTGTTCCTACTTTCTGTAAGTATATTTTCCAACTATCTAAATCCCAACCATCAACAGGCTTTGACTGTATTTTTACCGTTATTTCATTTACATACAAATCCTCATGTGGACATCTTTCTTGTATGTATTCTTCCGCCATGTCGCTTCTCATATCAGCGTCTAGTTTTTCCCATGTATGTTCATTCATTCTTTCACCTCATAATCAACGTGTTCTTCGGGTAACTTATGTTTCCTTCTATCTGCTAGGTTCGTTATCAATTTGGCTACGTTCTTTGCTGCTGTGTTGAACCTTTTCTTTGTTACCTCGTCTGTTACCATTTTATCATATACTGTCTTTACGTTATTGTTTTCCATGATGTATTTTATCAATTCGTATTCAACGTGTGTTACTGATTTTGCTCTCATATTTATTCCTCTTCCTCTATTATATCTCCGAGAAAACTAATTTTATCAAATCTTATTTTTTCACAATTTTCGTCTATTACTATCGCAGGGGAAATACTATATTCACCAAACAAACTTATGTCTGATTTAATATCATCTTTACCTACTATCATAATTCTAAGTAGGTGGCTCAAATCATCTGTGCCTCTCAATATTCTTATTTCTTTTATACCGTGTGCGTTCATGCTTATGTTTTCCATATTATAGACCACCTCGCTTCTGCTTATAAGTCTTGTCATCCTGTCTCGCAAGCGTTTGCATCCTAGATGAAATCCTACTGCTAGGATAAGTTACTATTACCGTTATTCTTCTTCTGATTTCCTGTAACCAAAATGGTAATTGCATACTCGACATTTGTTTTCCCCCGATACCTTTGGACATATTATACACTTCATTCCTCTTCTTCCCTATTCGTGTTTCGGCTCTTGTATTTCATATTGTATCTATACAATCGTGCCGCATTCTGTCTTTTGTTAGGCATTAATAATCACCTCTAGGTACTATATGCACCTCTTCATGTGGTGATTGTGTCAAGTATAGATTTGCTATTGTATTTACGTCCCATTCTGTTACGGTAAAAATACTACCCGACTTTAGATGTATGTCTAGGTATTCTGTTTCTGTTTGCACTATTGCCGCAATCTCTCGTCTATCTATCTTTACTTTTCCGGTAATACAAACTAATGTATCACTCCAATAATCTCTTTTTAATTCACTCATTCATCATCACCTGTTTCTTTTAATTGGTAGCCATCTTCTTCTGTATATGTGTATAACTCTTTGAGGATGATACGGCCATCATTCTCATCAATGTGGTATCTCTCATCGAGGGCTTCATATTGGTCGTGCATGGAGTAATCATCCTCACACATAGACCAATAATCCGCAATATTCCATAGTGCTTCGCATTCATTTCTCAAATCTTCAATATATCCAAGCAATTGTTTTTTTGTCATGTTTTCTAATTTCATTTTATATCGCCCCTATTTTATCTTCTAACTCTTGTATTCTATCTGTAATTTCTGAATGCACTTCTTCTATCTCCATTTCTGCATGGTGGCTCATACCTATGTTATTGGGTAAAGCCTGTGCTACTTCTGCTATGTAATGCAAGGCATATTCACACGCCTCTTCCGCACTTCTTAGCGTATCTAATTCATCAGCAATCTCTTGTAGTCTAACCTCAATCATCTTACTCATTTAAGCCACCTGCCAATCAATGCCACAATGAATGTCTACGTAATCCGATGGGTTATCTATTACATCATCCATATAATCATCAATACTTTGGTGTATCAAATCTTCTGTGTCAATCTCTATTTCTTCTTCAATTTGTATTTTTACTTTTATCTTTATTGTACTCATTGTTTCACCATCCTTGTGGTTCTTCGTCTAGCATCATCCAATGTGCTTTAATATCTCTAGTCGAGTATATATCTCCGGCATCAGAAGTCCATAGGATTACACCCATGTCTCCAACCCAATGGCTAACAATCATCATCTCAATACCGTTGTGGTAATTCTCAAACCTATATCCTCTGATGTCGTGTTCACCTTCCGGTATAGGGGCGGTTCTCCTTAGTGCGTCATTCTTTTTTCTTACTTCTTCTTTATTCATTTTCTATTCCTCTTGTTATCATCATTTCTTTTTCTGTTTATCATTTTTACTTCTTGTGATGTCATACCTAACTTCTCAAGTCTTTGTAAGACCCATTGGCTAGGCTTCCAATCTTCTAGGTTGTTGTCTCCTGTCATATCTAGTCCTCGGAGTGTTCGCTTAAGAACCTTACTATCTTGTCTCGCAAGCGTCAAGCAAACACCGCCAAAAATAAACTTACTATTACCAAAAAAGAAACACCTATAATTTGTGTTATTATAAGTGGTGCATCCTCACCTAATAATTGTTTGAAGGCATCTGTAATCATTCTTCTTCATCTCCTAATTGTGTCCTTCTATACCAATCAACCCACTCTAAATGTTCGGTAACTGTCTCATCATCTATACACACTATACAACAGCAATCCCATTCATGGTCGCTGCATTCTATCATAAACACCTTTTCTCCATTTTGTACGCCCCAACCTACATATTTACTCGCTTCTATGCGGTCAAAAATATCTTGATAGGGTGTATTAGTTTTTCGGTAAATATAACCTTGATTATAAAACATATCCGGCATCTTCATATTATTCTAACCCCACATATTTTTAATTTTGCCACCAATGAGGCACAATACGGTCATCCCATCGAGCAAACTCTTTACTGTGATAATAACGCCTGTAAGCGGCTACTGCTTCTGCTGCATAAGTATGATATACAATCTCTCCATCAACGGGTTCGGGTCTGTATTCATCGGGCATAGCAAGAGCAAAGTGTGTAAGGTCGCCTTCGGGAATTAGTTTTGCCATATAATAAAGATGGCGAATACCTGCTTCACAAAAATGTACTTTACCATATTTGTCGGTGTATTCTTTGCATATCTCTAGGGCATGGCGTACAGTCCAAATGTAATTGTCTCTAGTATCTCCCACAAAACGGGTACAAGGATGATTATGATAGCCACCCTTGAGAGGCGTACCTTTTTTAGTACGTGGCATCATGTCGGGTCTAGCACCGTGTCTAATCACGGCACTACCTAGCATTTGAAGCATCTCTACACACATCTTAGGGAGATGTTTATTGCAGTAATCTCTTGCTGCTAGTTCGGGGTTTTCGTTTAATACAAATATGTTCATGTTTTTCTCCACCTGTCTTTTCCTTTTAATCTTTTTGTTGTTGTGTCGCAAGCGTAAGTCGGTGGGTGTTGGGGGGATGAGGATAGAAACGAATGACAAACACAGCCCAAAAGACTTAGTTATATCCCCCCAACAATCCCTTAAGTTTTATAGGTACTCTCCTACTAGGTTTTCCCATGCTTTGGATTTCATTCTTGCACCCGTACCCATGATAGCACTCTCTACTCTCTTGTCGTTAGACTTCTCTCCCTTGCGGTCATAAGTCCACTCATGGTCTATCATGTAAGTTGCTGTATTAAAGGCGGCTAGGGCTGTTCCACCGTTGCCGTTGTGGTTGTTGGTAGGGTGTGCCTCTATCTCTAGTAATTTTGTTACTGTATTCTGTCCTCTAGTCGTCAATCCGTAAGGGTTGTTAGCATCATAATCTTTGCCGCCCTTCATCAAATCTTCATGTTGTTTTATCCCAAAAGTATCTAGGTAAAACTCTATTCTTTCGTTTTGAGACATTTCTATTTGTACCAATTGTTCTGCGTCTGAAACGAATTGTTGGTTGAGCATATCCACTATTTTTAGTGCTTCGACTAATTCCGCTACTCTATCTTCTTGCTTTGCTGAATGGCGTATTACTAATTTCTTAGGGTCAATACCTGTTCTCTTAATACCTGCCATTAGATGACTGAATTGGTTAGAGCATCCGATAGTTACGTTGCTAGGGATAACCCTAATTCCACCGCTACCGTCATGTGTATTTGTAAGGTAAATATAACTATCAACATCATCCCAACCACGAATAGTAAAGCCTTCGTCTAATTGGAAAGAGGCGAATAATTTTTCACCTTCGCCTACCATGCCTATTCTATCCCAATTGATTTTACCACGTTGTACTAATTCATTAGCAATACCTAACAATCTGTCGTTTTGCATTGGTACATACGTTTTACCTACAACACCTAATGTAGTGTCGGTATCAGTTCTAAAGACACGATTAAACTTAGACCTAATCGGCTTACCTTTCGAGGTATATAGTGGCTCTATTGCCACATCGAAGTTTAGCCCTGCGTTCTGCAAGACCTCTTCGGCAGTCGTTCCTTGTGCGGGTTTTCCAAAGCGGCCTATTGCCGCCATCATGTTTCTCATTGTCATTTTGTCATCTCCTTTGTTGTCGTCATTGTTTGACTTGTAATCTGTCCTCTAGGTGTTTGCTTAAGAACTTTGCTATTGTGTGTCGCAAGCGTCATCATTCTTCCTCATCCTCACAATCACATTCAAAACAGGAATAGCACCCAATACAATTCCCATTATCACAAGATATTTCATCGTGTTCTTGTATTTCATCACCACATACCCAACAATACATTACGTTATCTTCATCATTGTCATTTAATCTAACATAACCTGTAATGTGTTCACCTGTTTCTAAGTATGGTTCTTCGGTAAAAACAATACCTAGATTTGATATTTCTTTTATGCAATCTTTATCTGTGCAAGTGCTGTTATTAGAAATAGCACCATAAGGTACGATAGCCAATAAACCTGCATCAACGCCCATTTCCGTACCTGCAATCCAACCACACATTTTTTTTACGGTATTACTAAACTTCCAAGTACCATCTCCGAAAGGACTATTCCATACTTCGATATTACACGACACCGTACATTCATTTTCGTCTAAGTAATCCCACTCTATGAAAAAAGGGTAATTGTATTTACCATGTCCGGCCTTCTCACTCTCTTCTTGCTTTGCCCATAGAGCCTTACAAAACTCATCCCATCTATTATCATCTATGACATAACAGGGGTCGCCCGCATAGTATTTGTAGGCGTAGTATTTCGGCACTCTTCTCTCATCTCTATTCATATATTTGTCTCTCCTAGTTTTTTCTTTATAACTGTTGCTATCCTGCTTCTCAAGCGTCATTCATCTTCATCTTCTTCATCATCTGTTCTTGATTGAAGCCATCTTAAACAACCTCTAAGGGTTATGTCTAATCTCCTTCTGCAAATCTCATCTTCTATTTTCTTTTCCGCTAATTTTATTATTTCTTCTCTTGCTATTCTCATCTTATCTTCTCCTTGCTTTTTTTCCTGTTGCTCTCTTTTTTATAGACCATGATAATTTGTCTGTGTAAATTGTTTTCTTTGAAACCTCTTGTGTATCTCTTCTCAAGAATACGGTTTTTAATATTCCGTTTCTAACTACTCCTATTACTAAATTACCGTTTGATTCGTAGCCTGAATTATCGGTCTTACGGTGCTGTCCAATATCCATCGTTACGACCCCTAGAGAGGCCGTGTTTCCATTCATTTTCTCATAGGCGTGTCTAACCCTAGCCTCGACTAAATCCTTCTCAGATTGAGTCAATCTTAGAGCCATTCTATCATAGGCGTGAGGATTAATTTTCATATCTATCTCTCCCGTATTTTTTAGAATCATCCAAAAGCATATTTACAATTCGCTGTGTTTGTCCTCGCTCTCCTCGCTTACTCATATCTGTCTCTCCTCGTTCTTTACTCTTAAAGTTAATGTTCTTGCCTCGCAAGCGTCAAATGTTTTATCCCATCATCGGCCATATCGTGAATATCTTTTCTACCTAGACAATAAAAATCACTTCCAATCATTGTTTTGCTAGTCGTAAGCATTTCATCAAATCTGATTTGTTCTTTTACTCTGTATAGTCTAAACCATTCGCTTGATAGTATTGGTTTTTCGGGGTCAAGACCTGCTCTATTTTCTAGCAATACGGGTGGTGAATGCTGTAATTCAAAAGACACATTATTGATTTCAAATTGTATTTTTCCTGTCGGATTTTTTCTTACTTTGTAGCCCATTTTTATGAAATCCATCCAAAACTTTTTATCATTTTCTTGCATTTTTATTCCTCTCCTTCTAAATCATCCCATGTTTGTGAAGTTTCTTTGAATTGAGGCCAAATCCTATGTACTAATTTTAGTAAAACTCTGTGGTGTTCTTCATTTTTATCGAATGCTTCATGTGTATCGCTACCTTGTTGATATATTTCAAGATAATAACCATCACTAACTAAATCTAGTGCGTGTTTTTGTGTCAATTTATTGTGTATTTCATAGTCCCAAATCATTTTGGTCGCCCTCGCTTCGGTCATTTCTTCGGTGTCCCAATAATCACTCTGTATGTCTAAACAATGACCTAAAATCATAGCCAAATCTGTGTCATTTAATACACTAGGTTCGGGTCTAATTGTCATCATTACTTTGCCGTTCGTTCTCATACATGGTTTCCCATGACTGCCTAATCTTCTTCTTGTCATATTTGTCTCACCTCGCCTATCATTCTTAAACCTGTTGATTATGCCTCGCAAGCGTTGCATATTACTCTTACAGGATTTTGTGTGTTAACATCTGTTTGATGTACTTTTGATGCTTGATTTGCTTTACCTGTCCATGAACAGCATGAGCAAACCGCATCTAAGGATTTAAGGAAACCGAGGGGTATTTTTTGTATTGAAATAGCCTCATGCTTCCATGAATAATTGAGTATTTTTTTGGCTTGTAGATTTTTTTGATGAATTAGTTTTGTGTCAAAAGTATTATTTTTGAGTAGGTTGTTATGATAGTTTTTTGAGTGAATACAGGTGGTTTTGTGCTGTCTCATAGGGCAGCCACAAGGTCGAACATCTCTAAAATTACCGTTAGTTTCTCCGAGGCGTTTTTTACTGTCGCCTAGACCATTTTTACCGCCTGTTTTACCACGACTAGAAGCAACCGGACACTTCTCATTATGTGCCTTGTGATTTCGACCCTTGCACGCCTTATATCGGCATGGTTTTCCTATGATAATAGTGGGTGTTTCTAGGCTTGATTTAACCTTGAACGATGTCTTGCTAGGGTTGCCTAAAATGGATGGCTCTATACCTGCCTCTAGGCACAATTTTCGATACTGTGTAGTATGTCCACCGAGAGACCTTGAGGAATATTTGATTCCTAGTTTCATATTCTCTCTAGCGGTTTTCATGTCGTTAAACTTCTGTTGTATTCTCGTCTCAATGTCAAGCATTAATCTCGCTGACGCTGTGATAGTATATAATATGCGGGGGTCTTTTGCATCATTTGGGGGGGTTTTGCTCGATTTATGTTTATATGTCACCTATGGAAATGTCGCAGGTGTATAAAAGTCCGTGCCGAGAGAGAGTTTTACTACTTAAAGGTTATGTTTTTAGATTCTCTTTTTTAGTTTTTATTTTTGAATAAACCACTTACGCTAACATAGAGGTGAACCGCATTTTATTGTGATGTAGTTTTGAACCTACTTTTATGATTTTTCAATAACTTTTTTATTTTTAATAACTTTTTTATTTTTATTAATAATATGGTGAGAAAAGTAAAGTTAGTGTAAAAATGGAAGCGGCTCACTTTGCCTGTATCAGATGGGCGGGGGGCTTATAAACATTGTGAACCCTGCCTCACAAGCGTCATCGCCGTGACATTTTGCCCGTGATGAGATGGGCTTAAGGCTTATAAACATTATTATTAAGCATTCTCTAAAAAAATAAGAGACCTTCACAAGCAAAAGTTTATAAGGGTACATCGACACCGTTCAAATGGATGATGATGAAAAAAAGCCGACTCGCCTCGTAGCCATCCCCGTGTCTAAGATGGGCTTGAGGCTTATAATCTTTCGCTTATACTATTCTCACTTCCCCGATACTCATTTAGTCCATGCGAGAGAGCGTATTAGTATATAAGGCTTATCCGAGTCTCTTCTCTTCCGTGAGTCCGTCACTATACGCAAGATTTGCCCCGACCCCTCAAGAGGGGGGTCGAGGTCTTAGGCTTTC
>VMHT01001684.1_pt1 | contig 14664 bp, 23 predicted proteins | sample 4693611 | NCBI WGS metagenome assembly VMHT01 (sample SAMN12280063, study PRJNA550983) | marine metagenome | isolation source: seawater sampled from same location over 5 years 0.02-0.2 micron viral filtrate | place: USA: collected off the coast of southern California halfway between the port... ... | reverse complement strand
TATACCAAGAAAGATATCATGGTAGATGAGGTTGCAAATAAAGGTTATTCAGCATTCCTTACCAACAAAAGTCTTAGTTATCACCAAGACTGTATCATGTATGTTAACGAAATGAACTCGAAATCTCACCTAGATTCGACTCTTCAATTTCATTATTTCCTAAATACTCTTAGAAAAAGAAAAAGGTTCTCTAAATGGAGTAAACCTAGAGTATTGGAAGATATGAAAGTCATCCAAAGTTATTATGACTGTTCGATATCTAAAGCAGAAGAATATTCTAAAATTCTAACTGCAAAGGAAATAAAAATTATGAAAGAGAGAATGAAAATAGGTGGGAGACAGTAATGAGTTACGACCTCTCCAACATGGTAGAGGTAGAGTTAAAACAACAGGATGATTTTTTAAAAGTTAAAGAAACCTTAACACGAATCGGTGTTGCATCCAGAAAAGAAAAAATACTTTACCAATCTTGCCACATACTTCACAAAAGAGGTAGATACTATCTCGTACATTTTAAAGAATTGTTTTTACTAGATGGTAAAGATAGCTCTCTAATTGAATCTGATATCGGTAGAAGAAATGCAATTGCAAAACTTTTAGAAGAATGGGGATTACTCAAGGTTATATCTAATAACCATAAAGACCCAATAGCACCAATGTCCCAGATAAAAGTCCTTCCACATAAAGAAAAATCCGAATGGGATTTGATTCCAAAGTACAACATTGGTGTAGTTAACAAGTAATGTTTAAGATATTAACAATTCTATTTAAGGTTGTTCTTATGATACCATATGTAAAGAATCATCCTAAAATACTACAAATAGATAAGTACTTAGAAGAAAAAATAGGTCTTGATATAATCAAACAAGAATTGAAGTGGTTTGAGAAACATCCACTTTTAGAAGAGCGTATTAAATCCCTCGAAGAAGACCTTGACGATTTATACAAGAAAGTAAATTCTAAGTAAGAGATTTTCTAATAACTTTATGAAGTCTACCACATTTCATGAAAGAATGAATCTTCTTCCATATTGACCTATCAGTTGTATCATTAAACAGAATGTACCATCCTACGATACCAAATGGCAACGACATTAATACTAGTATATTAATTATGTTCATATGTATATTTAGTCACATAACTGTCACAATTCTGTAACATACTTGACAAATAGGTATGAAAATCTAGATTGTTATAAATACTCATACTATGCCAGTTAAGTATAAACCTACCCAAAAAGTGATGCAAAGAGGAACTAAAAAAGTTACTACTACACATTACTACATGAAGACTCAATCTCTGAAAGAGTTATTAGAATGTTATAATAATGACAACACTAAACCAAAACTCAAGCAAAAGGTGAAAAACGAGTTGATTAGAAGACAAGGTAAGGGTCTAGTTAATATAGTTACTAGAGATACTTCTGGAAATCTAGCTGAGTTTAAATAGAGGAGTATTAATAAATGGATATTAATTTCATTAAGGAATACATGAAAGGAAGACTAGGAGAGTTGTCGTCATTAGATGGTACTGTTATAGTTGGAATTTCACTTGGAGTACTATTACTTGGCCCAGTGGTCAAATGGTTGGCATGGGCAGGACTTGTCTATGGAGCCTATCGTATACTCAAAGCCGACAGTTAATGTCGAATTAACTGATTCTGCAATTTCTAAGTTATTAGAAAGAACAGCAGAAAAAGGTGTGTCTGGAATCAGACTAGGAATCACTGGTGGTGGATGTGGTGGATATGAATACATATTTGACTACAACACTACCTCTGAACCTAACGACCAAATACTAGATTTTGGTAAGTTCACAATTCATATTGATGCAACATCAATACCTTACCTCAATAACATGACACTTGATTATGTTAAGTCTGGAATAAACGAAGAATTCAAATTTATCAACCCAAATGTAGAAGCTACATGTGGGTGTGGTGTCTCTATGACATTTTAATTTGGTAATATTACCATTTTAAGACCTCTCAAAGTATAAATACTTACGAACAGGAGAGATTATGTCATTATTAGACTTTATGAGTGAAGTGGGTGTACCTATATTTGGTGCAGTCGTCATGGCATTTTTTATCTTTCTGAGTATGAAATATATCTTTGATTCTGTAATTGGACAGATACAAAGTACTGAAAATATAATTAAAATGTTGGAAACTCGTGCATCGGTCATGAATAACGACATATTACGAATCGATTTACTTGTTAGTAGTGCATTAGAGTTGACACCACCTATTGATAGGGTTGCAAGAGCAGAAAACTTTGTGGAAGATGGGAAAATCGATGCAAGAAGAGACTAATGGACAAAATTGCACAAATAATTGCAGAGTTCGGATTCCCAGTCGCAATGGCATTAGGGATGGGTTACTTCATATATTTTACATGGAAGTTTATAACTGTAGAAGTTAAACCAGCATTGGGTCGTATGTTTGCAAGTTCCATCAAACTTACTGACCAGTTAAGAATGCTTGACCAAGACATGATTAGACTCCAACAAAAAATTAATGTGGTCTTAGAGTATCGTGAAAGACAGAAACTAATTGAAGACCAAAATAATATATTAGCATTAGAAGAACAAAATGCAAGAGAGAAAACAGGAAAATGAATAGATATTTAATAACATCAATACTTTTTGGTTCAATAATATTGATGACATTATCTCAAGGATTGATAGCTGATGAGATTAAACACAAATTTAAAAACCCTAGTTTTAGTGGAATAGGGACTGCATCACATTATCTTACAGTAGAAAACCAAGAGTTCTCGCGTAAGAAAGAAATAGAGGATGCTTTAGCAGCTGCAAAGAAAGCTGCAGAAAGAGAAGCAGATAATACAACGCTTGCAAAATTTATTAGAAACCTTGAAAGCCGTATCTACGCTCAAATGGCAAAACAATTAGTTGAATCTATGTTTTCAAATGACCAAGGTGTAAGATTTGGTTCATTTGTCTTAGAAGGTTCTACAGTTACATATGAAGTTATAACCAATGCAGATGGTTCAGAGTTCATTAGAATGACTATTGTTGCAGAAGATGGTTCATCAACAGTCATAGAAATACCTATCGGTACAGGATACTTCGGAGACGATGGTTCTGGTACAGGAGATGGGGGATAAGAATGAAATGGTTTCTTATATTAACCCTCTCAATACTTACAGGATGTGCATCATTTCCTAAGTGGTCAGAAAACCCAGCAGATTGTGCATATGAAACTGGTAAGTATGGTGAAGGTTGGAAAAAAGATGTTGTTACAGGTGTTGCAAAAGCATGGACACGAAAATATATTTGTGTCGAATCACCTCATGCAATTAGACTTCCAGCTTACATAGATTTATTAAATCTACCACCAGCAAAAGAAAAACCCATCGTAGCAGTTTATCAATTCAATGACCTAACAGGTCAAAGAAAACAATTAGATTCTTATGCATCTTTTTCTACAGCAGTAACCCAAGGGTCTAGTGCAATGTTGATAGATGCATTAAAAAGTGCTGGTCAAGGTACATGGTTCAGAGTTGTTGAAAGAACAGGCCTAGACCATTTGGTTCGTGAAAGACAGATTATTCGTTCTGCAAGACAAGATTTTGCAGAAGCAAAAGGTGAAGAACCAGTAGGAATTGCTCCACTCTTATTCGCAGGAATGATTATAGAGGGTGGCATAATTGGTTATGATACAAATCTTAAAACTGGTGGACGAGGCGCACGAACACTAGGCATAGGATTTAGTAAACAGTATCGTCAAGATGCTGTAACAGTCTCTATTAGAGCTATATCAGTTTTAACAGGAGAAGTTTTATTGAATGTCCAAACTCGAAAGACAATATTGAGTTATGGTTCTGGGGGTGATGTATTTAGATTCATCGAAGAAGGAACTCAACTAGTGGAAATCGAGGATGGAGTGGGAAATAATGAGTCAGTGACATACGCAACACGAAGTGCTATTGAAGCAGGAGTGTTGGAATTAATATACCAAGGGCACGATAGAGGCTATTGGATAATAGAAGAGGGACATCGACATCCTCATCAAGTAGGTGGAGTCAACGAACTACACGAATGGTATGATGAAGTTAGTGAGATTACAGGAAACGATGACAAACCTCTCAAAGGGGAAATAAATGAATAAGAAACTTTTAAGTTTAATCTTTTTAGGATTTTTGTCGACTAATATTCATTATTTACATGCAGACGATAACGAAATTAGAATAGACCAGAGTGGTGACACGCTTACTTTATTAATTGACCAAGTTGGTTTTGGGAATACTATATCTCAAACTAATGGTGGTTCTGATAAAATGGTTATCACAGGTACTACGCTAAGTTTCAACATTGACCAAATCGGAAACAGCAATAAAATATTTGGCCCAGTGATTGCAGATACAAGTACATATTTGTATTCTACAACTGGTGATTCAAATATTATGGATTGGAATATAGGAGCATCTGGTTCATCCGATGATTCTAATTACAATATAGTTGTGACTGGTGACTCAAATACATGGGATTTAGACCAAGGATACTCATTTAGTGCAGAAAGACTAGACCTAGATGCTGTAGTTATTGGTAACTCCAATGTATTTGATTTGGATTTTGAGTCTAATGATAATACATGGAACTGGTCTGTGACTGGTGGTTCAAACAACATCAATACTTTACAGAAAGATGGTAGTCAGACTATGACAGTTGAATGGGTCGGAGACAGTGGTGATGTTGATATAAATCAAGTGAGTGGAACATGTGTAGGTGGTTCTGGTAATGGGTGTTCAACACCTAATGCAACCATTGTTTTAGATGTGAATTCTGATAATGCAACAGTTACAATCAATCAAAAAGATTCTGCTAACGACAGTTAGTCTATTGACTTTTATGGGGTCGGTTCAAGCTGACTCCATAGGAGACATAGTAGAATCCACAGGAGTTGGTGGAATTGTACGAAATAATGAAACGATATCTAATGAAGTAGGTTCAGACATACTTTTATATGATGAAGCAAGGACTGTTAATGGTCGAATGTTAATTGAGTTCTTAGATAAAGAAGAACTTGCATTAACAGAACATACCAAAGTCTACATTGATGAAGTTTATTATGACCCTAACCCATCATTGTCTAAAATGTCAATTAGGATGGCACAGGGTACAGCAAGATTTGCATCTGGTAATGGAAAGAAAATTAACAAAGCAAATATTGCAATTACAACACCCACAGCACAGATTGCTACAAATGGGACAGATTTTACAACTACAATTGACGAACTTGGAAGGTCACTTGTAGTTTTACTGCCAGATGATGATGGTAATGCATCTGGAGAAATAGTAGTTAGTAATGAAGGTGGTGAGATGGTTTTGAATGAACCATATCAAGCAACGATGGTTTCTAGTTTAGAAACACCACCAACAAATAAAGTAGTTATTAATAATATTACACCATCAATGATTAACAATATGTTTATCGTTAATCCACCTCAAGAGGTGAAACAGGCAATCCAAGAACAAGTACAGGATGACCTTAATGATGATAAAGGTGTTCTTGATGTAGATTTTCTAGAGTTTAACGAACTAGAAAAAGATATAGATGACTATGCAGAAGAAGGTGATGAATATACATCTTTAGATATAGATGCATTGAATGTAGAATTCTTAACAGATGTATTAGATGTAGTAGAAGCACTTAATAAGAGAATAAAGGGTTCTTCTAGTGGAAGTGCATCTGGACAGATAGGTGCATTTAGAGTTGATGGTGCAGTTCAAGGATTAAACCAAGACTCACAGTACAATGTCTTTATTGAAGATGAGAAGTTAATTTTCTTTAGAGATGTAAATGGAGTTATTGAGATTGCATTTGGAGATGGTGCAAATGTGTATTTTGAAACAGTAGTAGAAGGTTACGAAGGTATAATTACAATAGGAGATGGAGATGATTCGACAATTATTATTAATCAGTCTAATTAGTGTAAGTATGTCTGCAAATGCAGGCCCAACCGATGACAACCATATTCATGTAGAACAAGTTGGTGGTGGTGATGACCTATCTCTTACAATATCACAAATAGGATGGGGCAACACAATTGAGTTCTCAGCAGACCATTCTGGTAATATATTTAATCTATCTCAAACAGGAAATGGTAATTCTATTTCTTGGGTATCTTATTGGGGTTCTGGAAAATCATGGGGTGGTGATGTCGATGGAACAAACAACAATGAAGCAGTGATACAAATCGGTGGTGCAACATATGGTAGACATATATGGGGTAATAGTAATGATGTAGATGTATATCAAAATGGAACTCATACCTTCAACTTAGATGTTCATGCAGATTCAACAGATGTAGATTTATGGCAAGAAGGAACAGGTAGTCACTATGCACATTCATACTTCTATGGTACAGCAGATGGTTCAGAAGTTGATATTATGCAAAAAGATGGTGCAAATCATAATGCACAAATAAGACTTCAAGGTAATCAACCAACAACACTAAACTTAATACAACAAGGTGGTACTAATCAAACTTATAGTATAACTCAAAACTGTTATACTACTGGTGGTTGTACTGTAAATGTCACCCAAGGGAATTAGGTTTGAGTGGCAACCACAGATTCAAAGAGAAGTTTTGAGACTCTCGTAAGACAGCCGTATCAAGATGCAATTGCACTTGTTCTAAGAACTATGGACTTTCATTCTCAAATGATGCATCTATCAACCGATAGACAATATAAAGAATTTCATGAAAGACAATATCTCCGACTTAAAAACTGGATGGTTGATATGAAAGACTATATAATAGAACTGGAGAAAGAATTGGATGTATAACTGGAAGGTTGTTTTACTTACACTTGGAGTGTTAGTTGGTTTAAAAATATGGTCACCATATCTTGTAGATAATATTAAATGGTCTTACTTTGATGTTTTACATCAACAAAAAGAATCACAACTTGTAGATAACATTGTACTTGTAGATATTGATGAGAAATCATTAGACAAGTATGGTCAGTATCCATGGCCTCGTAATATCTATGCAGATATTATGTTAGATAACCACCACACTAATACACATGTCTTTACACAAGTATTTAATCAACCAGACAGATTCGGTGGTGATAGTAGATTTGCAGAAGGTCTAGTAAACAGATTAAGTATATTATCTGCAGCTCCAACAAGTCAAAAGGATACTGGTTCTGCACCTTATGTAAGAACATCGGTATTCGGTGGTGGAAATATCGGAGATGTTATCTGGGACTTCTCTGGGATGTCTGCACCAATCAAAGTACTACAAGATAACACTTATGGTGTAGGAGTGACAGTCACAACACCACCTCTACCAGATACACCAAACTTTGATGGAACTGTTCGGTCTGCACCACTTATCGTATCTGCAAATGACCAGATATATCCATCGGTTGCATTAGAAACTCTTCGTGCATTTTATGACCAACCAAACTATCAAACCAGAGTAACACCAGAAGTTGGTATTGAATGGATACGAATGGGTAGACAACCACCCATAGAAACTACATCTACCTCAGATGTTATGATTACATATTGGAATGAATTCAATAGAGTGAGTGCATCGGAACTAGATGAAACATACCAGAACAAAATACTTATCTGGGGGATGACAGCAGAAGGATTCAATAATCCAGTTTCTACACCATATGGTGTCATGTATCCTCATGAAGTACAAGCTAACTTACTTCAAACTGTACTTTCTGGTGATAGAATCCAGAATAATTTTCTTCTGGATTTTGTAGAAATAATTCTGGTCATCGGTCTGGGTCTTTTAGTATTGTTGATGGTATACCAACTTCCAACATATCTATCTGGTATCATGTCAATGACTGTAATTGGATTCTCAGTTGCAACATCATATTGGTTATGGATAGAAAGTCTCATACTATTTGATGCATTGTATTCTGCACTAACAGGTTTAATTGTATTTGGACATGCATCCTTTAACAAATACTTTGTAACCTACAAGTTAAAAGAACAAATCAAAGGTCAGTTTAAGAAGTACTTATCACCAGATATGGTAGATAAACTTGCAGAAAATCCAGAACTTTTAAAACTTGGTGGAGATAGAAGGGAGATGACTTTCATGTTTATTGACATTGTAGGATTCACCCCCATAAGCGAAGCTTTTAAAAATAAAAATGACCCAGAAGGATTAGTTAATCTGGTTAATAAGTTTTTAGATATGCAAACAAAAATTATTCTCAAGAATGGTGGAACTATCGACAAGTATATGGGCGACTGTATTATGGCATTCTGGAATGCTCCTTTAGATTGTGAAGACCATCCAAGTAAAGCTGTAGAAACTGCAAGAGAGATTATCGAAGCAACAGAGAGACTTAACATAGAACTTGAACCACTTAAACTACCACCTATCAATGTAGGCATAGGAGTTAACACAGGAGATTGTATTGTTGGCAATATGGGCTCTGAATTAAGATTCGATTACTCAGTTATTGGAGATGCAGTAAATTTAGGTGCAAGACTTGAAGCACAAGCTGCAAGAGGTGATTACCTAGACCATAAAGTATTGATATCTGAATTTACATATATGCAATGTCCAGAGATTGCATTTACATTAGTAGACACAATCAAAGTAAAAGGTAAAGAAGAACCAATTACAATATATTCACTTGACAAATAACCATTCTGTGAGATAATAGGAACTATGAGATTATTAGAAGAAAGTTATGGGGATGTAAGAATCTTCTCTGATAGACCTTTTGGATATAAACGATATATTGTGCATTATCCAGATGGTAGAGAGACAATTTACTCTAGTTTATGGTATAAATTAGATAAAATTAAAGAATTTGTTGAAAAAGACTTGAAATCTAAAGATTAATCCTTATATATACTAATAGGAATGCTCAATGGGAGATTCCAAATACAATTTAACCTTGCTAAAAACAGGAGGCAAAAATGGTAAAATTAACTACGCTGGACTTACAGGAAATGTTAAAACTGACAAGTCCATTCTCAATTGGTGTGGATGACTTCTTTCGAAGAATAGATGATGTTCAAAGAAACAACAGTCAATCATACCCACCTTATAATATCACAAAAATTGATGACGAACACTTCGTTATCGAGATTGCGTGTGCTGGATTCGGTAAAGACAACATCGACATTACAGTTCAAGAAAATGAACTAAAAGTCGTTGGTGATAAAGAGAATCCAAATCCAGAAAGGATTGCAAATTCACATGCAGTTCACACTGGTATTGCAGCTAGGAAATGGTCAAGAAAATTTGTTCTTGCAGATGATGTAGAAGTTGGTTCTGCATCTATACAAGATGGTATTCTTGGAATTCCTATTACTAAAATCATTCCAGAAGAAAAGAAACCTAAAAAGATTTCTATTGGAACTAAAAAACTATCTAAAGAGTTCCTAACAGAACATGGATGGGGATTTAATAGTAAATAATTGCTTGACACATTCCAGTCTCGTGGTATACTAAATATAGTTATTAAAATATAACGAGGAAATTATATTATGTTAAATAAAGGAAATATGAATGACCTTTCAAATGTCGTGTTTCAAATGAGACAAGATGGAGACTGGAATGATGTTCATTTAGATAATTTAATGGAAGATAAAACCATTGTAGTGTTTGGATTGCCTGGTGCATTCACACCAACATGTTCTACCTTCCAACTACCTACTTTCGAGGAAATGTATGACCAGTTCAAAGAAGCTGGTGTTGACGAAGTTTACTGTACATCTGTAAACGATACATTCGTCATGAATGCATGGTTTGAAAGTCTAGGTATTAAAAATGTGAAACCTTTACCAGATGGTAATGGTGACCTTGCAAGACAACTAGGTCTTCTTGTTAGAAAGGAGAATCTAGGATTTGGGTTAAGGTCTTGGAGATATGCAATGTTAGTGTCCGAAGGAAGTGTCGAACTACTAAGTATTGAACCAAATTTACAGGATAACTGTAAAACTGACCCATATGAAAAAAGTAAACCAGAAGTATTTTTAGAAGAAATTAAAAGTCACTTTGGGTTAAACTTTCCAATTAACGAAGATGAGTCAGTAGACTCTGATTCACAAACCGAGGAATAAATTATGGATACATTATCAATAGTTGCACTTGTTCTTATCGCAGGTATCATTGGATTGGGAGTCTATTCATATAGACAAACAACTAATGTAACACCAGTGGTTACAAATACTGTTAAGAAAACTCCTTCTACTCCTAAACTTTCAAAAGCAAGATTGACTGCACTTACTAAAGCACAGTTAGTTGAGAAAGGTAAGGAACTTGGTGTTAAAGTTAACACTAGAGAAGTTAAGTCTAAAATTGTAAACCAAGTTCACAAGGCACAGTAATGTCTACACCAAAATATAAAATTGTCATCAATGCAAACGATGGTGAGAATGGTGTAGAAATAACTGAGGGTAAATATGAAGGAGTCATATATACCTATGGTGAAGTTCAATTTCTACCAGTAGAAAATGAAGATGAACCACCAACAATAAATTTTACTAGAGCAGTTCGTAAATGTCCAGATTCTATGAGAGAAACAATATCAGAAGATGTTGAATTTAATCAAATCATGGGTGATATACTTATTGAAATGCTCGAACAACAAGGTGATAAAGCCGTGGAGTTACTCAAAGATGAACATAAAGAATCCAAGTCAACTTAAGTACGAAATCATAAGGGACGAAGGTGTCGTTTATGCAATCTACAAAGACCATTTAGGTTACCCAACCTTTGGTATTGGACATTTAGTTAAAGAATCAGACCAAGAGTTTGGTCAAGAAGTTGATACACCAGTATCAGAAGAAAGGGTGGATGAAGTATGGAATCATGATTTTGCAGAACATGTAGAAGAATGTGGAAAACTTTATCCAGATTTAGAATCTTATCCAGACGAGGTACAAAGAGTTTTAGTTAATATGACTTTTAATATGGGTATGACAAGACTATCTAAATTCAAAAACTTTAAAGCTGCAATCGAATCTAATGATTGGAAACAAGCTGCAAAAGAGGGAAGGGATTCAAGATGGTATAACCAAGTTACTAATCGTGCAGAACGATTAATGACAATGCTAGAGGAAGTATGAATATAAAATATTTGAAATTAGTTACAGGTGAAGAACTTGTAACAGACTACAAGGATGAAGGTGAATCAACAGTTACTTTGAAAAACCCTCTTGGTATCCTAATGAGTCAAACTGAAAAAGGATTTAACATTCAGTTAGTCCCTTATGGGTCAATGGCAAAAAACGAAACAATCGTTGTCAACCACAAAAATATAGTATTTACAGCAGAACCAGAAGACAAACTTCGTAATCAGTACGAATCAATCACTGGTCAAGTAATTACTCCACCACAACCATCAATAATTACATAATGAAAAAACAAATCGTAAATGCACTTGTTAAAAAGTACGAAGGTGAAATTGCAGAAGCAAAAGCAAATATTGAAATCTATATGAACAATCCAGTTGGTATAGGTGAACATCCAGATGTGTTAGATGCAATTAACTCTCAAGTTTTAAAAATTGCAACAGCAGAAGAGAATATTCAAGTCCTACAAAAACATTTTGTTGACCAAAAAGTAATCTAGTAGTATACTAGTTATATGCACTTTTATACAAATGTTTATCAACATAGAAACCTAATCCTTGTTCGTGAGTTCAAGGATGGTGAGTACATTCAAAAACAAGTACAATACAAACCTACTTTCTATGTTCCAACAAATAAAGACTCATCCTTTCGTTCTGTAAAAGGACAAAACCTAGAACCTAAAAAGTTCAACTCTATTGCACAAGCACGACAGTTTCGTGAGAAGTGGAAAGATGTAGAAGGTTTTGATGTACATGGGATTGAGAGACACCCCTACGCTTATATTGCAGAGTACTTTCCTCAAGATATCCAGTGGATGATGAGACATGTTCGTATTATGAATCTTGATATTGAGTGTGAGTGTGAAAATGGATTTCCAGAACCAACAGAAGCTGCAGAAGAAATTAATGCAATCAGTTTCAAGATGTTTGGTAAAGATACCAAGTATGTTTTTGGTACACAAGCATGGGAACACAATGACCCCACAATCAAATACTTTCATTGTCAAAATGAAAAACAACTACTAAAGACTTTTCTAGATGAATATAAAAAGATATATCCAGACATTATCACTGGATGGAATGTTGACCAGTTTGATATCACTTATCTTTATAATAGGATATCTAAACTGTTTAGTACGACTATAGCAGACCAACTCTCACCTTGGAACATAACAACTGTTCGTGAGTGGGAAAACTTTAATAAGAAACAACAAGCATACACACTAACTGGTGTTGAGGTTGTAGATTACTTACAACTTTATCAGAAGTTTACATTCAAAAGAAGAGATAGTTATAAACTAGAAAACATATCACAGATTGAACTTGGTAAAGGTAAAATCAATTATGAAGAGTTTGGTGCAATGCATCTATTCTACAAGAAAGATTATCAAAAGTTCTTAGAGTATAATGTTCGTGATGTAACTTTGGTAGAAGAACTAGATGACAAACTAGGACTTATGGGTCTACTACTTGCAATGTCCTATTCTGCAAAGTGCAACTATCTAGATGCATTTAGACAAGTAAGATACTGGGATATCCTAATCTTCAATAGACTTAAACAACAAAATATTATTGTCCCACCATCTAGGTCATCATCACCTAAGAAACAAAAATTCATGGGTGCATATGTCAAAGAACCACAGGTCGGAATGCACAATTGGGTCGTATCGTTTGACTTGAATAGTCTGTATCCTCATTTGATTATGCAATATAATATCAGTCCAGAGACCTACAATGGTATCACAATGGATACTGTAAATGTAGAAAAGATGTTAAATAAAGAAGTTCAAATAGAGGGTAACTTTGCAACTACACCAAATGGTGCAAGATTCAGTAAAAGAAAACAAGGTTTCCTTCCAGAGATTCTAGAAAACTTATATGATGAAAGAGTTTTGTGGAAGAAGAAAATGATTGAATTCCAAAAAGAATTTCAACAAACAGATGACCCTAAAAGAAAACAAGAACTTAATAGAGAAATTGCAATTGCATATAACAATCAAATGGTTCGTAAAATTTCATTGAACTCAGCTTATGGTGCAATCGGTAATGAATGGTTCAGATATTTTGAGTTGGGACTTGCAGAGGCAGTTACAAGTAGTGGTCAACTTGCAATTAAATGGGTCGAAAATGCAGTTAACAAGTACTTAAATAACATCTTAGGTACAGATACAGATTATGTGGTTGCAATTGATACTGATTCAATCTATGTAAGATTTGATGAACTTGTACAAAAAGTTAATCCACAAAACCCTATTGAATTTCTAGACCAAGTTGCAGATGGTAAGATGCAAGATGTAATTAATAACTGTTATTCAGAACTTGCAGATTATACTAATGCATATCAAAACAAAATGGTTATGGGTCGTGAGGTAATTGCAGATAAAGCAATCTGGACTGCAAAGAAAAGATATATCATGAATGTTCATGATAATGAAGGTGTTCGATTAAACGAACCTAAACTTAAAATGATGGGTATTGAAACTGCAAAGTCTTCAACACCAGCATGGGTTCGTAGTAAATTAGAAGATGCAATTAAAGTATTAATGAAGGGTGATGAAAAACTCGTACATGATTTTGTTGCAGATGCAAGGAAAGAGTTCAAAACATTAGAACTATCTGAGATTGCATTTCCTAGAAAAGTAAATGGTATTTACGAATATGAAAATGCAGTTACTATTTACAAGAAGTCAACACCAATGCATGTAAGAGCATCCTTAATGTTTAATCATTTACTGAAACAGAAAGGATTAGACATGCAATTTGAACCAATTCAGAGTGGTGAACATATTAAGTTTATATATCTAAAAATACCAAATCCTAGTAAAGAGAATGTTATTGGATTTATAAACAATTTACCTAGGGAGTTTGAACTCCACCCCTACATTGATTATGATTTACAATTTGATAAGTCATTCATTGAACCTCTTAAATTGATTCTTGAAAAAATAGGTTGGTCGACTGAACCTCAGTCGTCTCTAGAAGAATTTTTCAGTTGACAGAATAGAAAAGGGTAGTATAATAGTATAACAAGTTGAGGAATATATTATGGATTTATTGAAAGACCTTGCAAAAGCAAGTGGTAATGAGTTAGCAGGAGTCGTATCCGATGGAATCGTGGCAGGTGATGTCGATGGTTACATTGATACTGGTTCTTATATTTTAAATGCACTAGTAAGTGGTGATATCTATCGTGGTATCCCATCTAATAAGATAACTGCATTGGCAGGTGAAAGTGCAACAGGTAAAACATTTTTTGCATTAGGAATGGTGCAAAAGTTTTTAGATGACAACCCAGAGGGTAATGTTGTTTATTTTGAATCTGAATCTGCATTGACTCAAGAAATGTTAGAAGACAGAGGAATCGATACAAGTCGTATTCTTTTAGTCCCAGTAACTACTATTGAAGAGTTTAGAACACAAGCAGTTAATATCATAGATGGATTTGATAAACAAAAGAAAGGTGATGAAAAACTTTTCTTTGTTTTAGATTCACTAGGTATGTTATCTACAATCAAAGAAACAGAAGATATTGGGTCTGGTAAAAATGTCAGAGACATGACCAAAGCACAG
>VMHT01217110.1_pt1 | contig 14666 bp, 18 predicted proteins | sample 4693611 | NCBI WGS metagenome assembly VMHT01 (sample SAMN12280063, study PRJNA550983) | marine metagenome | isolation source: seawater sampled from same location over 5 years 0.02-0.2 micron viral filtrate | place: USA: collected off the coast of southern California halfway between the port... ... | reverse complement strand
TTTAGCAAGATCTATGGCTCAAACTAAACAAGTTAAAGCAGTTAACCCACTAAATAATGGAATGCCTGGCGGTACTTTCACTTCTGGTGATGGTGTAACTCTTTTCAACACAGCTCACCCAACTATTGCTGGAACTTTCCAGAATACGTTGACAACTGCTGCGGACTTAAACGAAACTTCACTAGAGCAATCAATGATTGACATTGCTGCTCTTACTGATGAAAGAGGTTTAAAGATCGCTGCAAAAGCTGTTAAGATGATCATCCCATCTGCACTACAATTCACAGCGGAAAGACTTATGGCTTCTGCTGGTAGAGTTGGAACTGCTGATAATGATATCAACGCAATCAGATCTATGGGGATGATTCCTCAAGGATACTCTGTTAATAATTTCTTAACAGACACTGACGCGTTTTTCATTACTACAGATGTGCCAAATGGTATGAAACATTTCGAAAGATCTCCATTGACTACTAAAATGGAAGGTGATTTCGATACTGGTAATGTTAGATACAAAGCTAGAGAAAGATACGTATTTGGCGTATCTGACCCTAGAGGTATCTTCGGTTCTCCAGGAGCTTAATACTTAATTTTTGTGGCGGGACATAGTCTCGCCACAATTAATAAATAGAAAGATAAAACCATGAAAAAATTCCTAATAAACATATATGCTTATGATCATCACGGTAGATTTGAAGTAGAATCTAAAGATGATGCCATTTCTTTAGAGCAATCAATAGTTGACAAGCTAGGAGAAAATAGTATAGTTTGGGAAAAATCGGGAATGTTTAGAAACTTTCCTTATCGAATAACTTATGAAGAGGTTATAAATGATACAAGACCTTTACAAACAAAAAAGGTCCTTGGAGTTGAAGTGGGAACAAGAGCATCTATCTAATGATAAGTATACTCTTGAAATGGTCAGAATTGATGACAAAGTTAGAGAAGTCATTACAAAGATCAAGCTGGAAGAAGCAGCTATTGCCCACAGACAGAATACTGTCGAAGGATCAGCTCCACAAGTTTCAGTAGCTACTTAATAAAAAGCTACATCGTTGGAAAAAATCCACTCCACACTACAGGCTCTCTTGCACTCTACTAAAAAATAACATATAATACTCACACTATACATAAAATTGAATATCGACGCGTATAGTCGACGGCCTAGAGACGGTATTCAAATAACTAGGAGGATAATAATATGGCAAACACTACGTTTCAAGGACCAGTAACATCTAAAAATGGATTTATTACTACAGGTCCAGCTAATGTTGTAGACGCTGACGCTAGCGTTTCATTAACAGTTGCTACTCATGCGGGTAGAATTGTACACAATAATGCAGCAGGTGCAGTAACTTACACATTACCAGCAATTAATGCTAACGCTGATTCTGCAGTTGCAGGACCAGGAGCAGATCTAAACAATCTAAGTAACATAGGTGCAAGTTTTGAAATTTTTGCATCAATTACTAAGACTGGAGATTTTGTTGTACAAGTTGCAAATGCTAACGATGTTATGGTTGGAGGCGCAAAATTTATTGACGACTCTTCTGATAACGTTGTTGGTTTTGAAACTGTTGCAGCATCAGACACTATTACTTTAAACGGTAGTACAACTGGTGGTGTAACTTTTGCAAAAGTTACATGTACTGCAATTAGTTCTACTCAATGGAAAGTTGATGTAGAGTCTGGTTGTACTGGTACACCAGCAACTCCGTTTAGCGCGGCAGTTTAATAAATAATTAGTGTGGGGCTTCGGCCCCACATAAAATATAAGGAGAACAAATGGGATTTAAAAATGATATACAAGCAACGAGATCCGATGCAGCTGCAGGTGCAACAGCTATTGTAGAACCACCAATAAGATTAAGAGGTATAATTATTGCTTCTGATGGTGGGGGCGCAGGTGTTTTAGAACTTACAACAACATCGAATTCAGGAACAACTTTATTTCTTGCAGATGTTCCAACAGGTGATGTAATTAATTTTAACTTTCCTGAAGATGGAATTTTATTTCCAAAAGGAATTTTTTGTAAAACTAAAACAAATATCGCTGCTTATACTTTATTGACAGACAAATTTTCTGGTCCAAACTTAAGCTAGGAGGTCTGAGTGGCTAATGTTACTTCGAGTTCTTATGTTTTTGATAAAAACCTTGGAATAGATGAGATTATTGAAGATGCATACGAACGTATTGGTATGCAAAGTGTCTCTGGTTATCAGTTAAAAACTGCTAAGAGATCTTTAAATATTTTATTTTCCGAATGGGGAAATAGAGGATTACATTTTTGGGAAGTTAAAAATCAAAGTGTAACTTTAGTAGATGGTCAAGCAGTATATACATTTTTTAGATCACCATCTGACGGTTCTTCAGATGGTATCAGCACAACTTTATCTGCAGGTATAAATGCAACTGTAACAACTATTGGTGTTGCTTCGGTTACAGGATTGCCTACAAGCGGTATAATTATTATTGGAACAGAACAGATTACTTATTCTGGAATCTCCTCATTGAACCTAACAGGATGTGTTAGAGGTGTTAACGGAAGCACAGCTGCTACACACAGCAGTGGTGATACTGTTTTACAGTTTCCAAACGGAATGACTGACATACAAGAATTAAATTACAGGGTTGCATCTACAAATGTAGATACACCTATGACAAAAATTAGTAGATCACAGTATCAAGGGTTTTCTAATAAAACAAGTAAAGGTTTACCCACACAATATTGGGTTCAAAGATTTATTGATAAAACAACTGTTACTTTATATTTAACACCGGGCACTTCACAAGCTGGTGATTTTATAAATTTTTATTATACAAAAAGAATTGATGATGTGGGTGCTTACACAAATGCAACTGATGTTCCTTATAGATTTATACCATGTATGATTGCAGGACTGTCATATTACTTAGCTGTAAAATATGCACCACAAAGAGTTCAAGAATTAAAATTATTATATGAAGATGAGTTATTAAGAGCAGAAGATGAAGATGGTTCTTCTAACTCCACATACATCTCTCCTAAAATATATTATCCCGGTGTTAGTTAATGACTACTTTTTCACAAGGTAAATACGCTTTAGCAATTTCAGACAGATCTGGTATGGCTTTTCCATACAACGAAATGGTTAGAGAATGGAATGGCGCCCTGGTTCATATTTCAGAATACGAGCCTAAACAACCACAATTAGAACCTAAACCAACAAGTGCAGATCCGCAAGCTTTACAAAGAGCAAGAACTGCAAGAACAGAATTTCCAACAGAAGATTTTTTACCTGAAAACCCTTTTGTAACTGCATCCAATACTACTTTAAAAATTAATTTTCCAAATGGCGCTTTACAAGTAAATGACTTTGTAAGATTTAGAAATGTTAAATCTCCTGTAGGTGGTGTAGCAATTTCAACATTACAAATGTCTACTACCTTAAATGGAGCAATAACAGATAGCGCTACTACAATTGATTTAACAGATGGTTCTGAATTTCCAACTTCTGGATTTATAGTAATTGAAAAAGTATTAACTGCTCAAGATACAAACGATCCTTTAAAAGTTGGAATGTATCAAAATGAAGTTATAAAATATACAGGACGATCTACGAATCAATTAACAGGTTGTACTAGAGGAACAAGTGCACCCTATAGAGGAACAGCTCCTGTATCTACAGTTGCTGGATCTCATGCTAATTTAGCAAAAGTTTTTGGTTGTTATAAGGTTGTTTCTTTAAATGAGACATCGGTTCCAAGTACAGGTCAACCATCTACAACTACACAATTTGATGGTATAAATGTTACACTAACTAACGCTGCATCAAGCACAGAAACGGGAGGTGGTTTTCAATGTACAATTGGACCCATAAATGATAGAGCATAATTATGTCAGGAATTTCAAAATATACATATACTACATTAACCAATGCGATTAGGGATTACACAGAAGTAAGTTCAGATGTTTTATCTACAACTATTGTAGATGGAATTATCATGGCAGCCGAAATGAGAATCAATCAAGAACTTCCAATGGACGCTGATAGAAAAGTTCAAGAAGGGACTTTAGTTGCAGATGATAATACGATTAATGCGCCAGCAGGTGCTTTATTTATAAGAGGTATAGAAGTTTTTGATTCTACAGCTAACACACAAGGAAAAGGAACTTGGTTAGAGAAAAAGGATCAAACGTATTTATCAGAATATGTAGATAGATTAACAGGACCAGAAGGGGATTTGACATCACAAGATGTAACCGGTTTACCTAAATATTATGCTATGTTTGGTGGGGCAACTGGCACATCTAGCACAACATCTGGAGGGATGTATCTAGCTCCTACACCTGACGCAAATTATATGTTTAGAGTATATTATAATAAATATCCTACAGGATTAGGTTCTGGGAGTGATGGAAATTCGGAGACTTATTTAAGCACATATTTCCCACAAGGTTTGTTGTATGCTTGTTTGGTGGAGGCATATGGATTTTTAAAAGGTCCAATAGATATGTTGACACTGTATGAAAATAAGTATAAAAATGCACTACAACAGTTCGCAGGAATGCAACTGGGTAGACGAAGACGAGACGACTATACTGACGGAACAGTTAGAATACCAGTTAAGTCACCGTCTCCATAAATAAGGAGAAAAAATTATGGCAATAACATCGGCAATATGTAACAGTTTTAAAAACGAACTTATGACTGCGACTCATAACTTTACAGCGTCTACAGGAAATACTTTTAAAATTGCATTATACACAAGTTCTGCAACTCTAAGTGCATCAACTACTGCTTACTCTACATCAAATGAAATCACTAACTCTTCTGGATCTGCTTACACTGCAGGCGGAAAAGCTTTAACAAACATTACTCCATCTTTAGATGGATCAACAGCTTGTGCTGATTTTGATGACGTTAGTTTTACGTCAGCATCATTCACAGCGAATGGATGTTTAATCTACAATGACACTGCAACAGGTGATCCTGCTGTTTGTGCAGTAGCTTTTGGTGGAGACAAAACAGTTTCAAGTGGAACTTTTACTATTCAATTCCCAGCTAAAGCAGCGACAACGGCTATAGTTAGAATAGCATAAGGAGGTAAATCCTTATGGCATCTATCTGGGGTGGTGATAGTCCTTCAGTAGCCTGGGGAGATAACTCCTGGCAATCAAATACTGTTTCAATTTCTTTAACAGCACCATCTGCATCAACAACTTCAGTTGGTTCTTTAACAGCCTTTAATCAAAACGGTTGGGGTGGAGCTCAATGGGGTAATGATGGTTGGGGTGTAAACTTTGCTGTCGCTTTAACTGCACCTGCTGCTTTAAACACTTCATTAGGATCTTTAATTGCTGAACAATTTATAGATGCCCCTTTAACTGCGCCTACTAATTTAACATCTTCATTAGGGTCTTTAACAACAACTCAACTTTCAATTGCAGATTTAACGGCTCCAAGTCAAATGACTTCTCAAGTCGGAGACTTTGATAATGCCGGTACTTTAGTTGGTTGGGGTAGAAATGGTTGGGGTGAAGAACCTTATGGAGACTCATTTAATAAATTAGTTCAATTAACGGCACTACCAGTAGCAACAACAAGTGTTGGATCTTTGTTACCTGCGGACGTCGTAGGACCAACTGCACCTAGTGCAGCAACAGCAAGTGTTGGATCTATTAATTTAGAATTTTCATATGTACCAAGCGGGCAATCAGCAACAGCAAGTGTTGGAGCAATTGTACCTGCTATAGGTGTTCCATTAACAGGAGTATCAGCAACAGCAAGTGTAGGAGCTATTGCTCCTGCAGACGTTATGGGATTAACAGGGGTTGAAGCAACAGCAAGTGTAGGATCAATAGAGGTTACAGAAACACAATTAATTATAATTGGTAGTGATGGTGTAACTACACCGGCTATTTTAACTTCTGCAGTTGGATCTATTGTTTCAGGAATAGGAGTTCTATTAACAGCACCATCTGCTGTAACAGCAAGTGTAGGAGCTATTGCTCCTGCGGACGTTGTGGGATTAACAGGGGTTGAAGCAACCGCAGAAATAGGTACAACTGGCTTTGGAACAATAGGTTACAAAGATATTGACATAACCGGCAATACATCTTATACAGATGTAAATCATGCTGCTTAATTGATTAAGGAGAACAAAAAATTATGGCATCAACATACACAGCGCTTGGCGTAGAATTAATGGCAACCGGTGAAAATGCCGGTACTTGGGGAACAAAAACAAATACGAATTTAAATATCATCGAGCAAATTGCTGGTGGATATTCTGCACAATCTATAGCAGGTGGTGCCGGAACTACAGCTTTATCTGTATCTGATGGAGCAACTGGGGCAGTAATGTCTCACAGAATGATTGAATTCACAGGAAGTATTACAGGAAATAGAATTGTAACAATTCCTTTAGATGCACAAACATTTTATTTTTTAAGAAATTCAACATCAGGTGCTTACACAGTACAATTTAAATATGCTTCTGGTTCAGGAGATTCATTTACTTTTAGTGCAACAGACAAAGGTGATCAACTTGTGTTTGCTACAGCAAACGATGGAACTAACCCAGACATTTACACTCTAGATTTTGGTGATGTAACTCTTACTGGAACTCAAACTTTAACAAACAAAACTTTAACTAGTCCTAAAATTGGAACTTCAATTTTAGATACTAACGGAAATGAACTTGCGCTTTTAACAGCTACGGGTTCTGCAGTTAATGAATTTACAATTGCAAACGCAGCCACAGGTGCAGGACCTACTCTTTCATCTACTGGTGGTGATACAAATATTGATATTAACGTAACTCCAAAAGGAACTGGAGATGTTGTTCTTGCAGGTGATACTGTAAAAGTTGGAGACTCAGGAGCGGCAGCAGTTTTAACATCTAATGGTGCTGGAACTCTGACATTAACTACTGGCGGAGCAACTGATTTAGTCTTAAGTACAAACAGCGGAACTAACTCAGGAACAGTTACTATTACAGATGGCGCTAACGCTGATATGACTGTAGCCCCTAACGGTTACGGAAGATTTACTGTAGATGGTCAAGGTAAAATTGAAAGTGTTGCAGAAAAAGTTACAGTAGAAGCTACGGCTGCTACAGGAACTGTTAACTACGATGTTCTTACACAAGCAGTATGGTACTTTACTTCAAATGCTTCAGGCAACTATACTTTAAATATTAGAGGAGACGGTTCTACAACTTTAAATACTATTATGGATGCCGGTGAGTCTATCACAATTGCTCACTTAGTTACACAAGGCGGCACTGCTTACTACAACAATGCTTTTACAATTGATGGTTCAAGTGTAACTCCTGAATGGCAGGGGGGTGCAGCACCTACTGCGGGAAACATTAACTCAGTTGACGTGTACCAGTACACTATTATAAAAACTGGGGACGCAGCATTTACAGCGTTTGCTTCACAAACGCAGTTTGCATAAGGATAGTTTTGGGCTATGGGATTATTATTCCAAACAAGATCCAGAAGAGATAAAAAGGAGTAGGAATTATATGTTATATAGTGCAGCAAAAATAGATGAAAATAATGTTGTAGTTGATGTTATTATTGTAGCTGAAACAGATATTTCTGATGAAAACGGTATTAGTGATGAATTAACTACTACTTTTGCTAATAAAGTTAGAGAAACTACTGGTACTTGGAAAGCAGCAGGATTATATCAAGAAGGAACAGGAGAATGGAGAGGAGTAGCTCCATCAATAGGAGATAATTGGTCTTCAGATGCAGATAGATTTTATATTGAACAACCGTGGCCTTCTTGGACATTAGACAGTGATTTTAATTGGAACCCACCAGTTCCAAAACCAAATAATATTACACAATGGCGTTGGGAAGAATCAACGCAATCATGGGAACTACCGTTAACAGGAGGTGATGAATAATGCCATTATTAGGAACAAGAGGAGGAGCTGCAGCTAGAGGATTTGGATTTTCAGGAGGTTCTGAAACATTTATGGAAGCTACAGGTGGAACTATTACAACATCAGGCGATTTCAAACTACATACATTTACATCATCAGGTACATTTGAAGTAACTACAGAATACAGTGACCCTTCTGCCTACCCTGTTGAAGTTTTAGTTGTTGCTGGAGGCGGCGGCGGTGGAGACGGAACAGGAAACGGTGGCGCTGGAGGTGCTGGTGGTTTTTTAGAGGGTAATTTTACAAATTTAACAGAAGGTTCTTACCCAGTAAGTATTGGCTCAGGTGGAGCTACAAGAACTGGTAACCAAAATGGAGCTGGTGGATCTAATTCAACTTTTAATGGAGCAACTGCTAATGGCGGCGGAGGCGGCGGAGGCGGTGGTTCAGGCCCTGGTCTCTCTGGAGGTTCTGGTGGAGGCGGTGCTAGAGCTGGAGGAGGTTCTGGAAACCAAGGTGATAGTGCTGGATTAACCGGTTTTGGAAATAACGGAGGAGCTGGATCTGGAGGTACTACTGTATCAGGCGGCGGCGGAGGTGCTTCTGCAAACGGATCCTCACCTGGTAACGGAGGAGCTGGAAGAGAATGGTCTCCAAATTCAACTACTTACGCTGGAGGCGGTGGAGGTTCACGTCAATCTGGTCCCCCTGCAGGAACAGGAGGAGCTGGTGGAGGCGGTAATGGAGCAGCATCTATTGGTGGAGGCGTTGGAAGTGGAACTAACGGATTAGGCGGTGGAGCTGGAGGATCTTGTGATTCACCTGGTGGTTCATCTGGTGGTTCTGGAACAGTGATCATTAAATACAGGTTTCAGTAGTCACTATAACTTGATTATTTTCCTATACATGCTATATGTAATTCAGAATGAAGAATTTTGTATTACAGAAAGATGTTTAAATTAAATTCAGGATCAAAAGAATTAGAAATAAATGCTTGGTTTCCTACATTGATAGGAGCTAGTTTTTATAAAAATCATAATAAAGACGCTCCACAAATAATAAAACATTTAGAAAAAATTAAATCTAATTGTCCTAAGTCTATTGGTCAATCTAGTTTTTTTCTTCATCCTTGTCACAAAGATAAAAAATTAAAAAATTTAAATTCATGGATTCAGAATAGAGTAAATGAGTACACAAGTTTTTATGGTTTTCCAAAAAAATATAAACCAGTTGAATCGTGGTTTCATTGGTATAAAGAAAATAATTTAGCAGACGCCCATGTTCATTTAGGTAGAACTATTTCTGTTATTTATTATCTTCAAAGTGATCCCAATGATTCTAGAGTAGTTTTTAATTCTCCTGTTCCAGTAGACATGAAAAATCCTTTTGATGTAACTGCAAATAATAGTAAAGAACATCTACAAAAAGATCATTCTTTTACTGAATGTTTTTATAAACCAATAGAAGGTATGTTATTAATTTTTAGATCGTATTTAGTTCATAAAGTAGAATTAAAAAATAATAAATTAAAAGATAGAATTATTATAAGTTGGGACTTAGATTAGATGATACATAAAAATGGATATTGGTATTTTAAAAATGCTGTTAATAAAGATTTTTGTAAAAAGATTGAGGATATTGTAAAAAAAATAAAACCAATAAAAGGAACTATATCCGGAATAAATAATGCTAAGAAAGAAAAAGAAAAATTATTTAAAAAAAGAAATTCAGATATAAAATTTTTTTCAGATCAAGCTATTTATGATCAAATTATATATTATGTTAGAAAAGCAAATGAAGCAGCCAATTGGAATTATGAGTTTGATTGGGTAGAAGAGGCTCAATATACTATATATAAAAAGAATCAACATTACGATTGGCATTGTGATCAATCAAGTGAAATATATAAAAGCGATGATATTAATTTTAATGGTAAGACAAGAAAACTAAGTTGTACTTTACTTCTAAATGATACAAGTAAATATGAGGGTGGTGATTTTGAGTTTGATTTTAGAAATAATAAAAAAGGTAATAATATTAAAAAGGCCACTGAATTAACTCATCAAGGTGACTTGATAATATTTCCATCTTATGTATGGCATAGAGTAACGCCAGTAACAAAAGGAACTAGAAAGAGTTTAGTTATGTGGACAATAGGTCCTCCTTTTAAATAAGTTTTAAAGATGCCAAAAAAAGCTAAACAATTTATGTATAGTGTGCCTCTACCAAAACATGTGGAGCTATATCCTAAACTATGTGGTCATTTTATGACACCTACCTTTGAAGTAGTTTATCCAGGGGTATCTGATAAATTAAACATTAAAAAAACAAAATATTATAATTCAAAAGGTGGTCAAACTATTAATTTACAAAAAGATCCTTTCTTTAACGATCTTACAAAAAAAATAAAGTTAAGCGTTTCTATATTAGCAGAAAATTATTTTAAGATTAAAAAAGGGTATAAAGTAGACATCGTGTCTATGTGGTTAAATTCAAATGAAAAAAATATGAATCATCCTCCACATAATCACATGAATACTTTCGTAAGTGGTGTATTCTATTTAGGTGGGGAGACTAAAGAATATTCTCCTTTAAAATTTTTAAGACCATACGCTTTACCAAATTTACCAATCATTGAAGAATACAATCCAATAAACTGTAATGTTTTAGAATCAATATGGGAAAAAGATAAATTAATATTATTTCCATCTTATTTATATCACTATGTAGATAGAAACACGTCCGATAAGTCTAGGGTAACTATTGCATTTGATGTAATATTAAGAGGTAAATATGGAGAAATAATAAAGAATGGAGAAACAGTAGGACAATATAAAATATAATGTGGGTACATCCTCTTAAGAATCATACATTAATAAAAAATAAATTATTAGAATCTATTAGCAAGGTTCCTAAATTTTCATTAACTGAACATGAGAATAATAAAATATCTCATACTGATTTTTATTTATCTGCTTCCGTAAAAAGAGAATATTTAGATATTTTTTATGACAACATTAAGCAACATATGCTTATGTTATGTGAAAATTTTCATTCAAAAAATTGGAGGATTCATTCAAGTTGGTTTCAACAATATCATCGAGGGGATGCCCATGGATGGCATAATCATGGAGAATCTCAATTTGCAGGAGTTTATTATTTAGAAATGCCCAGTAAATCTATGGTCACAGAATTTTTAGATGGTTCTAAAATAAAAGCAAAAGAGGGGGATATATTAATATTTCCATCATATAAGTATCACCGTTCTAAAAAAAATGACTCTAAAAAGCGTAAAACTGTGATAGCTTTTAACTGTTCCTTTGATGTTTGGAATGGTAATAAGGGCTAGATTTTAAGTAAATCTCAATATATAAGGGATTATTATGCTACAAAAACTAGGCTTTGCACCAGGATTTAATAAACAAGTCACAGAAACCGGAGCTGAAGGGCAATGGTTTGATGGGGACAATGTACGTTTTAGGTACGGTACACCAGAGAAAATAGGTGGTTGGACTCAATTAGGTGAAGATAAATTAACAGGTTCTGCAAGAGCAATACATCAATTTGAAAACAAAGCCAGTGTTAAGTATTCTGTTATAGGCACTAATAAAATTTTATATGTTTATGTTGGTGGTCAGTATTATGATATTCACCCCATTCGAGCAACTTTAACAGGAGCTAATTTTACAAGCACCGCTTCATCTACAACGGTTACCGTAACATGCACCGGGACTCACGGATTATTAGAAGATGATATTGTTTTATTTGATAGTGTAACAGGATTAAGCGGATCTACATTTACCAACGCAACCTTTGAAGATGTAAAATTTATGGTTGCCTCAGTTCCAAGTGCAACTACATTTACAATTACTATGAACACTGCAGAGGCAGGAACTCCTGTAACAAATGGTGGATCAGCTTCTGTTTTATGTTATTACAATGTTGGTCCCTCTCAACAACTGGGTGGTTTTGGATACGGAGCAGGTAACTGGAGCGGTCAAACAAGTGGAGCAGCAACCACTACTCTTGCTACAGCGTTAACTGATACCACTACTACAAACATAGTTTTATCTAGCACTTCAGCTTTTCCAACATCGGGAGAAATTAGAATAGATAATGAAGATATAAGTTACACGGCGAATGACACCAGCACCAACACTTTAAGTGGAGGAGCAAGAGGAGTTAATGGAACGACCGCAGCTACACATACTTTAGGTGCTACGGTTACAAATATTTCTGAATACGTTGCATGGGGAGAATCTTCAACAGCTGAAGACTTTACTATTGACCCTGGACTATGGATTTTAGATAACTATGGTCAAAAACTAATAGCACTTATTTATAATGGTCCTTGTTTTGAATGGGATGGATCTCCAACAAATGCTGTTAACGTTAGGGCAACTCTTTTACCTAACGCACCTACGGCATCGAGACATGTTTTAGTATCTACACCAGATAGACACTTAGTATTTTTTGGCACAGAAACAACAGTAGGTAATAGTGCTACTCAAGACGATATGTTTATTAGATTCTCTGACCAAGAAAGTATTGATCAAACAGACTCCTATACTGTAACTGCAAACAATACCGCCGGTACACAAAGATTGGCTGATGGATCAAGAATAATGGGAGCCCTTAAAGGTAGAGACGCAATTTATATTTGGACAGATACAGCATTATTTTTAATGCAATTTGTTGGTGCGCCTTTTACTTTTTCTTTTCAACAAGTAGGTACAAACTGTGGACTCATAGGTAAGAATGCTTGCGTAGAAGTAGATGGTAAAGCTTATTGGATGTCGGAAAATGGTTTCTTTACTTATGATGGACAATTAAAATCATTACCTTGTCTAGTAGAAGATTTTGTATATGACGATATTAATACTACGGCAAGAGATTTAATAAACTGTGGTTTAAATAATTTATTCGGAGAAGTTAATTGGTTTTATTGTGGCTCTGCATCCAACCTAATTAATAAAGTAGTCACATATAATTATTTAGACTCATCCGCTAACAGACCTATTTGGACAACCGGCACATTAGCAAGGACAGCGTGGGAAGATTCTGCTTTGTTTGGTAAACCACATGCAACTTTTTATGATTCATCTAGCAATAGTTCTTATGATGTTGTTGGTAATACCGACGGCTGTACAATATACTATGAGCATGAAACAGGGACCGATCAAGTTGACGCCGGTGGAGCTGTTACACCTATAATAGCAAACATAGCTTCTGGTGATTTTGATATTACACAACGTAGAAGCAGCACAGGACAGACAGTAGGTATGCCAGATTTAAGAGGAGACGGAGAGTTCATAATGAGGATAAGCAGATTTATACCAGATTTTATAGATCAAACAGGGACAACAGCTATTAAATTTAAAACAAGATTGTATCCAAATAGCACACAAGTTACCAATAGTTTCAATTGTACTTCCTCTACAACAAAAAAAGATGTAAGAGTAAGAGCACGACAAATTGCATTAGAAGTTGCAAATACAGGTGCAAATGAAGACTGGAAGTTAGGAACTTTTAGATTAGATATATCACCAGGAGGAAGAAGATAGTGGCTACTGACCAAGAGATACGAGACGCAGGTTTTAAATATATTCCAGAACAACAGTATTTAAAATACCCTTTTCAATTACCTCAAAATCAAGAACCTGTAACTAATTCAGGTATTGTAAATACAAATGCTTTTATGAATAGTGGCGGTGGTGGCGGTGGAGCACTACAAGCTGGCGATATAAATTACAAAGATTTTGCAAGCGCTGGTTTTGATGCATATGCAAAAAGACAACCAACACCATTAGTTGATGATCTGTATCAAAGTAAACTTGATAAAACTTTTATGGGTTTTCCAAGTTACCAAACTGGACAATTAACGGGTGCAGACATGGGTGAGTATATTGGATCAGGTACAGATATTCCTTTAGAACTAACTACAGCTGGTAAACTTCAAAATATTGCAGGAAATATTACAGGTGGTATTCAAAATTTAGCGAATAAAGCAGGTGGCTTTGGTCCTATAAGTGCTATTCTTAGTAAAATGGATAGATTTAATACATTACCTGAACTTGATCAACAATTTATAAAACAAAGCATGGGTTACAAAGGTCCAACAGTATTTGGTGAAAATACTGGAGGAAATTATGTAGATCCTTTTGGTGTTAATGTTAGATCTGCATTTGGTAACTATGCGGAAAAAGTTAAAGATGATTATAGTAGTCTTGAAAAAAGTTTAACAGGAAGATTGTCTGAAAAATATGGTGTACAATTTAATCCTGAAACAGGAATGTTTGAAAATCCAGATGATATAAAAGCTGCAGAAAAAGCAAATAAAATGACTAATATGATGAGACAAAAATATATTTTTAGACAACAACAATTAAAACAACAAGCATTTAATGAAACAATAGCAGAAAAAAAAGCAAAAGAAATAGAAAGAATTAAAAATTTAGGAAAAGGAGGCTATGACCCTGCTGTACATGGAGAAACTAATTATGGGAAAGGAAGTGATGGTCAACAATCTTATAGTGGTGATTCTATAGGAGCAGGAAATTTAGGGTTTGGTGTGGGTGCAACAACTGGTGGACCTGTAAGTAATAGAACTGGTAGAGGAAGAACGGATTATATGGACGGAGGACTAGCAAGTATATTATAATGGCAAAAATTGTAAATTCATTAACCAAAGCTAATCGTGAATATAGTCAAGAAAATTTACAGTCTTTAGTTAGAGATCTAGATTCAGTAATAACAAAATTAAACACTTCATTTCAAGAAG
>VMHT01215375.1_pt1 | contig 14667 bp, 26 predicted proteins | sample 4693611 | NCBI WGS metagenome assembly VMHT01 (sample SAMN12280063, study PRJNA550983) | marine metagenome | isolation source: seawater sampled from same location over 5 years 0.02-0.2 micron viral filtrate | place: USA: collected off the coast of southern California halfway between the port... ... | reverse complement strand
CACTAAATTGTTCCTCAATAGCCCGAAGGCGACTGAAAACATACTTCATATTAAATTTTTTATAAACTGACTGATTTATTTTAAAAAGATCTCTATAATCAGCCTCAACAACAATAAATAAATAACACCTCAAACTCTCGCATCGTTCTATCTCTCTCAAAAACCTATCATAGCCATTTGTTACTGTAGCTGCAAAGTCACTAAAGGATTTACGTTCAACATGAGTATATGTATAGTTTTGTGGGGGCAGAGTATAATCACCAAAATCTAATTTATGAATAAGAGAGTTTTCGAAAGACAAAGGTTTATTCTCCCTAGTATCGATCCATATTTCCGCATTATTACAATTTTCAAAAAACTCCTTACACAAATTTTTATTATATGCTGGCTCAACCCCTAACGTATCACACAATGCCGTGTAACTGCCGAAAAGTTTCTTGATTATGTCTAACGTTGGCCAATCCCCAGTCTTGAGGTATAAACTAGATGGACCGTGTCTTAGGTTCTTTTTCTCTAGTCGTTTTTGAAATTTCTCCAATACATATTTTTTTGTTTCATCTTCTGGCGCTTTCAAACACCAACGCCTCATATTTTCAGAACTATTGAAGTCCATAGAGAAGTATTGCTTGGCGTTTTTAAATTCTATAGGCTTCTCCGTCAGTTTGTCAAAACGTGGGTAATGTTTGACGTAATACTCACCTAGGAGCATATTATGCGCTTTAATGTGCATGTGAAGCCCTCTCTGCGATTCAAAGGTCTTTCCGCACTCTTGACATTCAAATTGCATCATCTTTGTTTATACCTAAGATTCTAGCCTTCCACTCCGCCATACCCTCCATCCGCTCGGCTTCTTCTTTAATTAATTTTTTCTGCATCTCTGCCATACGAACCATATTCTTTCGTTCTTCCTCTTCTTGGAACATATGAACAATAGCTAAAAACGAAGCATTATCTTTTTGATTCTTCTTCATGCGCTCCGCACGGTCGCCTTGAAGTTTTTTCGTCAAATTCTCAATACGGGTCTCACATTGATGATATTCTTGTGATTTAGCTTTGATAATCTCAGCTAACCGGACAGTCATTTCAGTTTGATCGTCTGCGACATCGAACATATCATTAAGTTTATTAAGATGCGCCGAAACAACCTCTAAGTTAATAACTTCTTTACATACGTTTAAGTATAGATTGAGTTCGTCAGCGGTTAAATCGGGCTTATCCCAACTTAACCGGATAAACTCTTGCTCGAACAGATCCCTGTCTTGCTTATTTAAATAATTATTGATGATTTTTAAAAATCTGCTATTGGACAAGTTAATGCGAAGTTTCTCTATGCAAATTTGTTTTTGCCTATTCAGTTTACTCTCCTCCAAACCTATACCTGTAGCATCATTTATTTTCTTTACGATTCTACTCGCACTTTTCGGTGATGAATAATCATTGACCGCGCCAGACTCTTGCGATGGAATAAAATCAGGATTTATCTCATGAATGTAAGAAAGCACTGTTCTTTGCTCATTACTTAGAGGTTTTATTATTTTTTGAGGGAATATTAGCTTTGCTATCTCAAGGGAAGACAAACCTTCTTGCGCTTGATCCAATATGAATTCTTTTTGTTGATCTGTTAAGTCTATTTTATCTGTTGGCGCTCTAGCTGTTGTTTTATAATCAATATCATTCTCAATCAAAAACTTTCTTACAGCCCTCCCCTCTTTGTTGCGGCCATCTAATTTATCATCTTTAAAGCATTTTTGTGTCAGATCATTGAGGTCTAACATATCTTTAGCGTTTTCCTCCAAAAATTTCTGCTGCTCTTTTGTTAATTTCATTTTTTCGGGTCTTCTTGTTTCAATATTGATATCGCCATTTCTTGAAATTTATTTTTTAGATTCTTAACCTGACGGTATCCTGTCTTGCGAGTTGCGTCTGTGATCTTATATCCCATAAAAATAGCAATATCTTCCTCAGAACATTCTTCAAAGTACAACATATGATATGCAGTAAAATGTTTTTCGCTAAGTCTGTTGCTCATTTCTTGATTTAACTTTTCTATGTTGCCTTCATAATCAAAATGAGAATTACACTTAACATTGCCGATTGAGTCGGTTTCATCCAAACTCCCGGCTGTTTTAAGCTCTAAGCCATATTTTTTCTTTTTTGACCATTTAGCAAAATCTTTACAGCTAACATCTTGATTACCACTCTTTGTTTTGGCGCATAACTCGTCTCTAGCGTGGATACATGTAGAACAAGGTTTTATATAAGAACCATAATGATTCCTTATAAGATTCCACATCCTATTGGTAATCACTCGACTTAACCAAGGCTCAAGAGGTCTTGTTTGATCCCACATATGCCACTTCTGGGCAATATGAGATTTCACAACCTGCTCTACGTCTTCAAAATCAAACCACTTAATTGCGTCTAAGCGCCATCTAGATTTTTGCTTTTTTACAGCTAGGTCTATTAGATCTTGGAAGTCTTCATATTTTTTCTTTTCGTCCATTAAGGATTGGAAGTAAATTCATCTAAGCCATATGAACCCTTCCCCTTAAAGTCTGGCGGTGTATTTTGTCCTGCGAGAGAACCAATAGTAAAAGATTTATTATTATAAATTTCAACATCTAGACCCCGAATATCAGGGACAAATTCAGCATCAGTTTCATCATCAGAAACTGCAGATGCCTTTTTTCGAGCTGGCTCAGCAACTCTTGCGTTAGATTGACCTACAGAACCAAAATTTGCCCCGCATTTGGAACAAAAATTAGGTTTTGCAAAATTATATTCAATCTTAACCCCACAATCAGAACAAAACATGTGACTCATCTCATTTATTATATTAGTAATGTATATTTATTACACTATTTTTAGCTTTCTAGCTTTTTAATAATGAATTTTAGTATTTTACTACGCACAATATCGCTTTCATTGAAGCTAAACGTATGAATTCCCATATCTTCCGACTCGTCATCATCGAATTTGTTGAACATTGGGTTAAAACCGCTCTTTCCGTTGATATCACTTTGAAAAAAGTCACCACCTATGATGATTTTACTGTCTTCCCCTATACGGGTGATCAAAGTAGTTAACTCTTTCAAAGTAAAGTTCTGCGCTTCATCAGCGAAAACCAACTTATTTTGCCAACTAGCGCCTCTCAGGAAGTTTATCGGTACTGCAGATATCTTTCCTTTCTGTTTCAAGAAGGTTGCATCGCCGGGAGCGACTATTTCTTCCATTTTATCATAGAGAGGACCAAGAAATGGGTCGAACTTCTCTGTAATATCTCCGGGTAGACTGCCTAATCCCCTATCCGCACTCTCAGCAATACTTCGGACATACAAAATATCCTTACTGAAATCTTCCTCCATGAGTTTTAACATGCCATATAAGGACATGTAAGTCTTTGAACTTCCCGCAGGACCAGATACGAAGATTATTTTCGAATCTTCACTCAATACTAACTCTAGAAACCGCTTTTGTTTGGGGCTGAATCTAAATCTCCTCTTATTAAACTTAATTGATCTCTCAAAATCCGCCATTAAGTCAAATGGAGCCTTCTCTTTCACCGCTTGTTTTCGGGCCATATGTATTTATATATACACTTATTTTACAGAATTATCTCCCTAATTGTTGCTCTAGTCGATAAAGTGTCTCCTCCCTGTACAGAATACGACTCGCTGACCACATGCGCTCCAGAATTTGCCAATAAATGAAAATTAACACTATCATAACCCAATCCAACATTACTCACATCATTTAACATCACCCCAAAATTACTCGTCAGCTTATTCCCACTAAAATCAATAAGAGAATTCAATCCTGTAGATTCCACGTCCATACTCACTTCCACTCCATCCACTAAATGGTCAGATGCGTATTGAGACCCTAATGTATAAACAGGCGTCCTGCTGAAAGTTTTATTATATGTTAAATTATTTACTAAATTACTAGATACCACATTACCCGCATTAACCAACGTACAATCATGACCATAGATGATATCTGAAGTATTTAACGTATTATCAACATCGCTAGACACTAAACCTGTAATACCACCCGCGCTTGGGCTAAAACTTGTAAAACTTACGCTGCCCACCACGGGTTCAAATGGTTTTACCGTCAAATTATAGCTATCAATAAAACACCCACTGTATTTATTACCGCCAACATCCAAAAGCATTTCATTCGCGCCTGTATTATGATAATTATCAAACAAGAAGTCAAACCCCGAATAATTATCCCCATCACTTCTCAACAAGAAATCAATAGAGATCTTACATTCCACATCCCCCACAAACCTCAATTGGTCGTCAGCGTTTATATTCGCGGCTAATTGCTTTTTCTCTTCATTTTGTGTACTAAAATCCACAGATACTCTCGTCCCCATCATAGGACTAGCCTCATCCACTACCACCGCCATATTCCGATATGTCATATCTTATGTTACACTTTTTTTTTGGTTTTTTTATTTTTACTTTATCCTACACCCTCCACGTTCCTAATTAATGGGTGGGGGCCATTGAGAAATTGAAAATTGACTCCCCCCGCGACTTTGCGCTGTCAAGCATAAAGTTGTTTTTATTTTAATCGGGGGGGCTAAAAAATATAAAGAAAAAGCTTGCACACAATTAATTTTTAGAGTAAACTACTCACATGAAAGCAAACAACACAGGACGCAGTTACCACCAGAGAGTTTTAGATGCTCGCGAGTCACTTGCCAAGGACACAATGAAGCGCGAAGAACAGCGTGAAGCCAACCCTATCGACTGGAAAGCTACTATGGAGACTGGCAAAGTAGTCTTTAAAAAAACAAAATAAATCTTTACACTAGCCCCAACTCTATACTAGAATACTCCCATGACTAACACAGCATTTGATGTCGCCAAATCAGCATTTGAACACGCCCAAGAGAGAGCTAACCTAAACTTTGATAACTTTATGCAGGAGCAGAACGCTGCCCGTGAGTTAGACTATAAAGTTTCCGAGGCTATCTGGCTACTTAGGGCGACTGATCCTCATATAGCTAAACACCTAAACGACGCACTCGGCACATTCAGAGAAAACAAAGTAAAATCAGCACACTAACACTATGAACTTACACAACTTCAAAGATCAAGACACCAAGGGCAAAGCCCTTCTCATTCTCACTTACCCTTTCGCCATTGGCATTCACTTGGGTGAATGGCTTAGGATGCGGAAGCTCCAGCGCATGATCAGGAAGTGGATTGGTGCAGCTTGCAAGAATCCACAAGGGGTCGAGGCTGAGATGGTCAAGGAGTGGAGCGATGAGCTTCGCTGGATCTACGGCAAGTAAAAAGTTTGGGTGGCCAATGGTTTCGACGGGACGCAAGTCGCGGATGGGGGTTCGATCCCCCCGCCATCCACCAACAATTCGTCAAGTGAGTATAAACACGGTCAAGCGGTCCGCAAGACGTTAAATAAGGAAGGGTCGTGGGTCTGGCATAGCCCTCGCAGAAATATGCCACCATTTTAAATCAGAACAGTGAGAGTGTCAAGCCTTTTAGGGTAAAAAAAATAAATAAAAACATTTAAATACAAACCGCTCTAACTCACTGAGCGGTAGGGAGTTACGAGGGGGGGGTCGCCCCCGGCTGTAACTCGTTGAGTATTAGTGACTTACAAGCCTCTCGCCTATACCATATGAGGGCAGCATGTCAAGCCTTTTTAAATAAAAAAAAAGATTAAATATATGCAGAAAAAGCTTTTAATTCTCTGCCGATTAGAGTAAAATATCCCCATGAGCGACACCAACAACTGGACAGTAAGAATGTATAAAGCGGAACTGCAAGGCATGGAACAGGGTCTTACAAAAATCAAGTCTTACGGTCTCTGCACCCTCTCTGCAGAAAAGTTAATTGCTGAAAAGAAAAAACAAATCCTAAAAGCCTCTAAGTAATATGAACTCTATACTCACCATCGCAGGAGTTATCTTCACGCTTGTCATCGCTGGCAACTTGGAGATGCTCGACCACTCACAAGATCTTGAAAAAGATTTACAAAATAGCATTGACCTCGACTACCTTTTTAACTAGAATACTCCTATGACAAATAACACTACTACCACCCTCGCCCAGAAACTTTACAAAATGAGTGACGAAGAGCTTACTAAAGCTGTCGTCGGGCAAACCATCTACTACAGTAACGAAGGGCCATCTTCTGTCAAGGTTGATGGTAACAGAAGGTTTTCTGCTCTCGGAGTAGAAGGAATAGCGTTTAGTAAAAAAGATAACATCCGTTACATTAAGATAGAAGAAAGAGATCTTGACGATAATAATAAGCGAGGTTTCAAGAATCTTCAGATCGGTGGTATCACAAAGATTGAGCATCCCGCAGTTACCGCCATCAAGATGTTGAAAGAAGCCGCTAAGAATATGTCAAGACGTTAAAAGATTTTCTCTCGGTGTTGTGTGTAAAATCCTTGCTAACTTAATGCTCCGAAGGGTAAACCCTTTGTTTTGATTAGTAAGGCGGTAATGCAGCGGGACATAGTTCTGGTTAATCATTCGCCGCCTGAGTAACTGCATAAAAGCTCAGTAACAACCTCGCTCCCTTTTTTGTTTTGGGGAGCGGGGTTTTTTTGTTTTTTATACAAATAAAGCTTGCATCTAATTCTTTTCTGGAGTAAACTTTCGGCATGGCAGCACTAAATGTACATCAGTTATATGACTTCGCTTATCAGGCAGGACTCCAAGGGCGGGAGAGCATGACTTGCCCAAGGTCTTACCGTGGGTGGGAGATCCCAGAGATGTTTGAAGACGGGGAGTTGGCTATGGGGGTTTGGAGAACAGCCTATGCCGAAGCCCAAGAGTGGGTTGCTATACATGAGCATAGCGAGCAAGAGGCTACTCAGCCCTAAAGGGTTTCCCGCACTCTCCGCAAGGCTCCCGAAAGGGAGCTTTTTTTTGGAAAAGTGCATTTTTATGCTTTACACTGGCGGCAAAATAATGTAAAGCGGGAACGCCGTAACTCACTGAGTAGTAAGGAGTTACAGCCGGGGGCGTCCGCCCCTCCGTAACTCGTTGAGTATCAATAGGTTACAGCGTTTTTCGACACCTCTAACCCACTGAGTGTCAGTATGTTACGCTATTTGTCGAAAAATGTTCTGACCTACGCTATTTGCAAAAAAATGTCCTGACCTACAGTATTTAAGGAATGTCAACCCTAAAATAAAAAAATAAAAATGCATAAAAGATTAAAAAAGGGCTTGCAGTTAATTACTTTTCTGTCATAATTCTCCTGTCGAGAGAAACGCTCTCGCTTTACCACTAACTACTATTACTACTATGAAAAACCTAATCTATTCCTCCAACAAAGTTGACTTCGAAGCTGTTAAAGCAATCGAAACTCCCGCTCCTAACTGGATGAGAAAGGAAGACGCCGAAGGCAAAGGCAACCACTTCCCAATTCCTCATGACCGTCTTATTAATGAGGCTCGCCAGTCTCTAAAAGAAAATGGTTTCACTATTGAACAGGAGGAACATGGTCTTTCCGAAGGCGATATGAATTGCTTCAGCGGTTTCGCTCTTCGCAAGTCTGGCTTTGATAGTGAGGAACGTCAGCTCGTCATGGGGCTTCGCAACTCCCATAACCAAAAATTCGCTAGTAGCCTCGCCATTGGCAACTCTATGATGGTTTGCGAAAACCTCTGCTTCTCTTCGGATGTCACGCTCGCCCGGAGACACACCAAGAACATATTCAAAGATCTTCCCTTCCTTTTCAATAAGGCAATCGGTCAGATCCAGCAGACTTAGGACAATCAAGGCAAGCGCATTGAGGCTTACAAAAACACCGAGGCTAATGAGGTTTCGGTTCTCAATAAACTGGTCAAAGCTGGTTTGATCAAGCCTACCAAGATCGAAGCTATCTTCGACAACATCGAAAACGGTGGCGTCGATAAGGACGGCAATGAAGGCGCATTCTCCGAATACAAGGGGACTCTCTGGAATGTTTACAACGCTGTAACCGAGTCGTTCAAGAATCTAACCGCTAACAATGTCATGAACCTTCCCCGCATGACGATGCAAGCCCAGCAGATTTTTGACCGTGTGGTCAATCCTCCCGAGGTTGTCATCTCCCAAGATGATCGCGAGTCAGCTTTAGTTTTACCTGCATAGCCCATAACCGCCCCCCGCAAGGGGGGCAACCTTCTTATGAAAGAGCAAAACAGAACCCTCTTCGAAAATGTAGTTTTCACTTGCATGGTCCTACTTTCTGGCCTAGTTACTCTCTTCGGAATCATCCAACTTGTAAAGATGGCACTATAATTTTTTGTTAGGGGTAACAAGCAAAACCTCGTCCTCTCTGCATGGAGGGCGGGGTTTTTTATTGATTAAAAATAAATCTCCGTAACTCCTTGAGTATCAACGAGTTACAGCCGAGGGGATCGCGCCGCTCGTAACTCGTTGGCGCTCAGTGAGTTACAGCTCTGTCAAGCATTAAAAAAGAATTAAAAATAATAAAAAAAGACTTGCGCCCAAACCCAAACCTGTCATAATCTTGCCGCTATGGGATTAGATCAATACGCTTTCAGCGTTTACAAAAAAGGTTCAGAAGAAGCTTCTGAAGAAATCGCCTACTGGAGAAAACACAATGCCCTTCAGGGATGGATGGAAAACCTCTGGACTCTCAAAACTGGGAAGCCAGCAGGTGAATTGAATTGTCAAGAATTAGAATTGACTACCGAGGATTTAAAAAATCTCAAGTCGGTTGTCGAAGCTGGCGATTTGCCAGAAAAACAAGGTTTCTTTTTCGGTCATGATTCTAGGTTTGACGAACACAAGAAAGAAATCACCCTTTCTTTTGTTGACACTGCAGAAACTAAAATTGCAGACGGTCAGAAAATCTTCTACTCTTGCTCTTGGTAATTATGAAACTACTAAATCAAGGCAATGCCAAAACTCTCAAGGGAGAGGTTCTAGGATATCGCACTTTCGGTCTCCATCTTTCCCCCGCTAATAAATCAGGATTCAATGTCTGCCAATGGGCAAGCGCAGGTTGTCGTGCCGCTTGTTTAGATACTGCGGGTCGTGGTTGCATGAGCAATGTGCAAACTTCTAGAATCAATAAAACTAAAAGATTCTTTAAGGATAACTTCGGTTTCATGTCGGACCTTAGGGTTGAAATAGGCAAGGCGATCATTAGCGCAGCTAAAAAGCAAATGATTCCATGCTTTCGACTTAATCTTACAAGCGATATCCCTTGGGAGAATGTCCGTAAGGGTAGTAAAACAAATGTGATTGAAGAATTCCCAAATGTGAATTTCTACGATTACACTAAAGGGTTTTATAGAATGAGGGCTTGGCTTGATGGCAAAATGCCTGACAACTACCATCTTACCTTTTCTCGTAGTGAGGAGACTAGTGATAATAAAATGAAAACAATCCTTGAGTTAGGGGGCAACGTCGCTGTCGTCTTCCGTGGTTCACTCCCTAAAACTTACCTAGGCTATCCCGTTGTAGATGGAGATGAAAATGATCTGCGCTTTAAAGATCCTAAAGGCGTGATCGTTGGATTGGTCGAGAAAGGTCTTGCTAAAAAAGATGAAACGGGGTTTGTTGTGGAGCCGAAATGATGGGATTAGATTTTTATGTGACTTTGATAATCGCAGTACTTTTATTAATAACAGAAAGAAGAAGGTAAAAATGAGATCAAAAGACTACCACGCTTTAAAAGATGAGCTTCTCCGCAAATCGATTGAAAGGAAAGAGATAATAAAGCAATCCTCGCAAGGAAACTTTGGGATGTACGATGTACTCCCCGCAAACATTGCTCGCACAGTGAGCGAAGCTTGCGATGAATTCTTTAAATCAAGAAACATTAGATACGGTTCCGCATGGTTCCACGACAGAAACGACAGAAAGAAAAAAATACAACAAGCAAAAGATGAACAACGAAACACCAACCATTAAATTGACAGGACACTTCAATAAAACCTTCAGTGTCAAAAAGGAAGAGAAGGGCTATAAGGGCTTAGAATATTCCATTGAATGGGATTTTGATAAGGAGCAAACTCGCATCCCTATCTCGACACACGGCGCAATCAAGTTGGCCGATACATTTAGAAAGTTAGGCTTTACGCAAATCCACCCAAAAGGCTACAACAAATTTATAATGACAATAGAAGTAGAAAGAAAAGAAGTTTACGGTAATACCCTAACTTATGTAAAAAAAGAATCTGTAAGGAATTCTATAAAGAAACTAACAGGAAGAAAAACTTTAACCGACTACGACGTTGAAGCTCTTAAAGAGCTAGGCTTTGTCTTGGTCATTGAACAAGTAACAGAAAGAATTTAAATTATGAAAAAAACATATAAAGTTTCTCTAAGGCAAATCCACGTTCAAGATATCGTTGTGGATGCCGTAAGCAAAGCCGATGCTATTCGGAAAGCCCTTGATCACGACGGTGAATATGGGAATGGCACAGAATACTTTGAGGATATGGAGGATGGCCACGAAGTAGAAGAAATTTAAATTATGAAGACAGAAGTAAGCACAAAGAAACTACTTGAGGCTCTCCTCCACTCCTACATTGAGACCAATGACCTAGGAAACATATATAATGGCGATGGAACTAAATTGATAACGCTTGAGGAAGCCACAAGTTTTATTGATGGATTAAAAGGGGATGCTAATCCTGAGCAAGTCGCATTTGAATCTTCGTTTGACACTATGATGGAGGAGTTCACTGCATACTTCCCTTATTCTGGGCGTAAAGGAACCCCATTTCACAAGATGTATAAAATATGGAATAAGCAAGTTAAGCCTGATCTAAGTTCAAGATACAACAACCTTTAAATTATGATTGAAAAATATACAATGCCCGTGATCCACATGAATGGATCGGGAGAGGACAGGTTACGCAGACAATACAATGATTTGTTTGACGCTGTAAGCCAAGCGCAGATTAAACTCCTTTATGATACAGACTTCCATCAAAGGGATTACTACCCTCTTGGAGAGTTAGTCTGGTCAGAGGCTAACTTAGAAAGAGAAGAGATCAAGGAAGCCATGAACAAGGTTTACCAATATGCTAGGCAGCATATGCATTACCTCGACTATGGAAAGGAGCCATTAGCAGATGAAAATTAAAAACTACTTGGTGATATTCGAGGAAGTAAACCGCTTGCAGTTCGAAGTCGAAGCCTCTTCGGAGGCTTCGGCTATCGACTTGGTTGAGGTTGGGGAGGCTGGAGACCCTACCGATCAAAGGGCAATGGAGTTTAACTGTCTCTCTGTAAAAGAATACATTAAATAAAAACCTCGTAACTCGTTGACTATCAGCGAGTTACGGCTGGGCGGATGCCGCCGCCCGTAACTCCTTACTAATCAATAACTTAGGAAGTTTTTTATTGTTAGTGAGCTTTGTAACCCGTTGTCGCTCAGTGAGTTACCGACCGTTGAACGTGGTCGCCATCGAAGCCGAGCTTTATTTGGATTTATTTTGTTTGTTCTGGGGGATATTACTTATTTGGTAGTTATTCGTTATTTCGGCAAAAATATCCCGACCTGAGTTATTTGGCGCGAAATGACTTGACCTGAACATCGAGCGGAATGTATTATTTGGTGCGGGGCAAATTAATATTGTTTTTTGTTTCATTATTATTTGGGCGATATCACACGACCTGCGAACGTGGCTGGTGGGGCGAGGTTGCTCTTATTTGTTTTTTTTTATTCTTATTTGGGGCATATGCCGCGACCTGCAGCTTTTTTTAAAAACTTTTTGTATTTACCCCCTAGCGAAAATCCATTTATTTTATTATTTTGATCTTTATCTGCTGTCTCTGGTGATCGCCATATACAACCCCCATGCAAAAAATGTTACGAATACTATAGTGTCCACGTCCAAGAGTGTGCCGCTAAATCCCTGTAAAATCAAGGAAAATTAACGAGAATTATTTAAAAAGACTTTTTATTATTTAAATATAATTAATATGGCCAATCCATAATCAACTTCCATGCATTTTATTTTATCGATCATTCTGTTTCTATTCCCCTCTATATTGACTTGTATCTTTCTTATATTGTATAAGGTATAGATGGTGATTGAGTGGTATGGTTGTGTGTGTCATTGGGTAGGTGTTATGGGGGTATACGTGGCTGGTCAAGTATATTGTTGCAAATGACGTGGTTTTTATAATTTCAAACGAACAATTAATAATTAATCTTCATAATAGTAACCAAAGTCTCCATCATTGTGTGATCCTATTTGATATACTGACCTAGAGGATTGGTACTCCCTCATAAAGTTCCTCTTCTCGATTCTGTGAGCCTTTAGCTCTGCTTTGGTTCCTACCATAGCGGGTCGAAGACTACACGCACACTCGTCCATATAGGGCAATGCGTGTTTGTAGATCAGGAATCTATAGAAGGTTCGAATACCGGGGAAGTTGATGCGACCGTTCATGAAATCGCTTTTGAAGCTAGCATTGAATAGATTGTGAGCTAGGTTAGCATCACTTCGAACCTCCTCAGGTGGGCCGATTAGAGCAACAGATATCCCATTGCCCCAAGATGATACTACATATTTCATACCAACTCTTTGAGTAGTTTCCTACCTTTAGGTGTTATCATGCGCTTACCCTCGATAGTCATAAACCCATCCTTGAGGAGTCCATTCTCAGCGTCCCTCTGTAGGGCTGACCTCGACATCCCAGTTACAGCAGAAAGCATCTGGAGGCTACTGGGTCCATGTGAGCTTAGCGTCTTGAGGATCTGCACCTCGATGTTACTAAGACCGAATGGTCTGATACCAAGGATCTTCTTTAACCCTACCCAAGCTGACTTATCAACAAAATCAATCTTCTTGATGTTGCAATATGAACTAATCTCTAAAACTCTCTTAACTGCACTTCTAGCATTACCCCGAACACTCGATGCAATTTCATTCAGAACAGTAGGATCATAACCAATCCAATCTTTTTTATTCTTAATAATATGCTTGAGATCTTGTGGAGTATATGGTTGAAAATCAACAATAGTCATTCTATCCTTGAGAGGAGCAAAGATCTTATCTAACTCTGTAGTGGCGAACAAGAAGTTCTGTTTGGTGAAATCGAATGTAGCAAATCCACTTTCCCCGAAGTTCACAGTCTTACTCTTAGCACCCTCAACATTAAACACTGTTAAGAATATATCTACAAGATCTTTAGGTAGAGCATGGCACTCATCGAGGAGGACTGATACTTCCTGACCTGCAATAGCTGGCATAAACACCTGCTCAAGAAACTGACCTGCATTCCTAATAGAACCACAGTTGATCTCTACAAGCTTCTTCCCCATACCTACAGCAAAATGCTTGGCAAACTCAGTCTTACCTAAGCCTTTAGAGCCGTTAAGCATGATGGGTGGGATGATAGACCCAGCCTTCTCCGCTTGAGCGTAAAAGGAAAGCTGGGACTTGACCTCTGGCTGACCGACTAATTTAGAAAACATTTTCATTACTGGTAAACATTGAATTGGATTGTCTCTTCTGCTTCTGGCTCATCAGTGATAGATGAGATTGTCATTGCTGGTTTAGGTTCGAAGTCGAAGCCCATCTGCTCAAGGAACTTCTTACTAACCATAACTTTTGCATTCTGTCCGAACTGATCAATGAGGTCATTGATGCTGACTCTGACGAATGATGTGGAACCTTTGGGGCGTCCCCGACCTTGCTTTGCTGTATTACTCATGACTGTCTGTAGTTTAGTGATTGGATTTGGTTTGGTCAACTTTTTTTTGATTTAAAAATAGATTATTTTCATAACCGAGATCTTTAGGTTGAGGATCTCCAGTCTCCTGCTCAGCAATATCATTCAGTTCAGCCATAATAGTCTGATACTCTTCGTATTGCTCTGGCGTAATAAAAATAGGGTGTTCAAATTCCATAACGAGGCGATTATGGTCAAAGAACACCCTGAAGCAAGGCTTTTTTTGTATTAAAAAGTCTTTTTATCTTAAAATACTAGTAATCAATGAGTTGTGGAGGTAGTTTTTTGTCTTTTTTCCTGTGTCATGGCTTTAGCAAGCACTGTGTAACCGATTATATCGTCAAAAGCGTCATAAACACTCTCGTTTGACACCTTTAACTCCCCATCATTTGTAAATGACCGGATTCTCTGGATCTTATCCATAATCCTCATCATAATACCCACAATAGGATCGATATCTAAGACCTCTGTCGCTCTAAAGTTAGCAAAAGGGTCTTGGCTCTTCTCTCCACCAGTATAATCGGAACTTTTTCTGCGTAAAGTATCCTTGAGATCATTAGTGGTCTCTTCCAGCATTGTTATAACGTTTTCAATTGTCATGATATTTTTTTTCTTCCATTCTTTGAATATGTTTTTCCCAGATATCTTGGGTTTTTTGGGTTTGCCCATGCTTTTCTAGAAATTCTTTAGCTTCTTGTATCCTTCTTATGGCTAATTTAGCTCTCGCTTCTCTATAGACAGCAAAGGGGAACTTAATCCAACATACGATGCCCACAAATAAACCAAGTGGGATGCCGATAATAATTGCCCCCGTTATAATAGAGAACTCTTCGTAAATTTTTTTTACTTTCATGTTATTGTAAATAATACTTATCTTCCCAACCTAGTCTCTCTATTCTGTCTTCAAGATACTTCTCGCCCCACTCTAACATTTCTGGGGAAGGAGCGTGTCCATCGTTGT
>VMHT01164302.1_pt1 | contig 14668 bp, 16 predicted proteins | sample 4693611 | NCBI WGS metagenome assembly VMHT01 (sample SAMN12280063, study PRJNA550983) | marine metagenome | isolation source: seawater sampled from same location over 5 years 0.02-0.2 micron viral filtrate | place: USA: collected off the coast of southern California halfway between the port... ... | reverse complement strand
TCACAATCACACTCTTGTGCTGCCATTCTAGGATCACCTAATAATTCATCTTGTCTTTTTCTCCATGCTTCATCCCTTTCTGGATGTACAAACCAAGGTAATTTAATTGGAACAAAATCGTTTTCACCTGCTTCTGCTCTAGTCCATGTTTGATGAAACCAATTACCTGTACCATAAGGAGTAGATAAAGCAATACAACCACCACCAGTTGCTAGTGTTTGTTGAGCTGAAGCCCAAATTTCTCCAATATTATCAATAAAAGCTGCCTCATCAATTAGTAGTAAAGATACTGCTTCTGATCTACCTGCATCACTTGAAGCTGATGTTGCTTTAATTTGGGATCCATTTTTTAGTCGTAGATTTAATTTATTATTTTCTGCTGCGTCTACTTTAAGCCATGAAGGTAAATTTTCATACATGAATTTTACCTTTGTAACCATATTTTTAGCTGTTTCTTGCTTAGTTGCAATACAAAGAATATTTTTATCTTTATGAAATGTCATTAACCATAAGGATAACCCTGCTGATAAAGTGGATATACCTAACTGTCTTGATTTTAAGATAATGCTATAGGGATTATCTCTAAGTAATTTTAATACTTTTTCTTGAAATGGAAATAAATTAAATTGAATTCTACCTCTTTGTGGGTGTTGGATATAACAGTATTTTCTCATAAAATGTACAGGATCTTTTGCACATTTTAGATATTCTTGCCTTATTACTTTTTTTAAATCTCCAGCCATATTATTTAGCTAATAACAATACTAATCCTCCAACTACTAACGCACCCGAACCTAATTGGAACAATTTTGTTCTTGCTTTTTGTTTTTTCAAATCAGTCTGTAGTTTTAAAGATAGCTCTTGTGACATAGCTAATTGGTCTGATTTTGTAATTAAAATACTTTCAAAATTCATAACACTTTTATTTAGATTAGTAATAATACTATCTTTTAAAACAATTTTATTTTCTAATAAATTTAATTTATTACTTAATAAACTTAACTCTTCTTTCGCTCCGTCCCCTATTACTAAGTCTTTAATTACGAGCTTCGCTATTGGTACTTTCAGTCGAATCGATCTTTTTGTATCGGTCTGTGAAAAACTTGAGAAGCTCATCATCATTAAAATTATCAACGGAATTAACTTTTTCATTTACTTTATATTTTAAAGTGACAATCTTTTTATCTTGTGATTCAATCTCTGAATCTAATTTTACAATTTCTTGATTTAATGTATCTATTTTATATACTAAATCATCATTTATATGATGTAAAGAATCAACTTTTGCTTCTAATGCTTCTATTTTAGAATTGTAATCTTCAACATACTCTTCATCACCTAAAAATACAAAATAAATTAATGTACTTAATAAAATAACGATTATACTATAGGCAATTACTCTTTCTTTAGATAGCATCTTTTTCTAATTTTGCAACTAATGATTCTAATTCTTTTTTCTTTGGTGTTTTAACTCTTAAAATACTTTTAATTTTTTCTTTTTCTGTTTCATCAGCAGCACTATATTTTCTAGCTAATGATTTCATTTCAGTTTCTATATTTTTTAAAGCTTTAACTGCTAAATCTAATTTTTTAAATTTACCTCTAGCACCTTTAGCTACTTTAATTGCTTTAGCATCTACATCATCATCATCTACATCTTCATCTATACCAGCATCTTTTTTTAACTGTACAGTTTTTTCTAATTCTTTATTTAGATCTTGTTGAGCTTTAACATCTTCAGGAGATGCTTCACTTACATTTTCTGAAAATGATTTCATCCATTTAGCTAATATTTCTCTTGCTGTTCTTTTATCTAAACCAAATTCAGCCATTAAATATGGAGCAGCACCAAACATATTAGTTACACCTGAGTCTCTTAATTTAGTTAAATATTTAAAATAATATTCTGGGTTGTCTATTTCTTCACTAAGAGTTAACCTAATATTTTCCTTAATATATGATTTTAATTCGGATTTTTTCATTACAGTATATTTTTATTATAAATATGTTAAAGATTAGTAAACTTTAATATTTGTTCAATTCGCTCTTCTGTAGAACCTTTAATCGTTTCAATATTTTTCATCATATATGCATATTTTTTAATAAAACTTGTAATAGTAAAATCAATAACATCTCTATAATGTTCATCTGTTTCACGTACCCCATTATCTTCTATATCTAAACCATCAGGAGATATGTAAAATATATAATCATATTCTCTAATAAATTCTTTTGCATATTCAATAAATTTATCTTTATCCTGATATGGGATTGATTTAGCATTTTGAGTAAATGACATAACATCAATTATGGTTCTATCTGTTATAATATCATCATGCATTAATTCAGCACAACGTTCAGCTAAAAATACTGTTTGTCCTTTTAATGTAGAATCTGTATTTAATGGAATACCTAAATCATTTAAATATTTACTACGTTCAGTAGCAAAATTATAATCCTTAAATTCAGGTAATTCCTGTAGTGCTTTTACTAATGTTGTTTTGCCGACACTCATTGTGCCACATAATCCTATTTTCATATTAATTTCTATGTGTCATACCTTTTGGTGCTGGTTTTTTGTACCAAGGTAATCCTGTTTGTTGCCTGATTGCTTCTTTCCACTCTTCTTTACTATACTGTATTCCATATAAATGGTATTCACCTTTTTTCTCGTTGCCTTCTGGTATTAATGCTGGTCCCTCCCAATTATGTAATTTATTATCCCAAATGTAAGCGATTGTTCCATCAGCTTTTTTTAATTTTTGACTTCTAGGCCATTCTTTATATTTATTTTCCATACTTCAATATACGTAATTTTTATTAATTTTCCAAAATACTTTCAGCAACTAGTGTACCATGAGCCCCTGATACCGAAATACCTCTTGCAGAAAGGGCATCTCCTACAAAGTGAACATTTGGGTATTTGGTTAACGAAAGATCACTATAATTAACCAGTGGCTCAGGAGCCAGATATTTAACCTCAGGTACATAGATTCCCCAATCGTCTTTTAACGTAGGAAATACTAACTTCATGTCATTGATAAAATCCTCAATGTATTTGTAATATCCTTGAAATGCATCTTTAACTACATTTAAATCTTTAATTTTAGTAGCTGATACATCTATGCCTTCTGATGTTGTAGATGGTTCTCTTGTTGGACTATAAAATAAACCTGTACTATTTTCTTGTACTTTACCTACTAATTCTCTTGCCCATTTAAAGGGTTGTTCAATACCTCTGACTTCCATTAGAATACCAAAGTTAGTCATATTATTTCTAAATGATTCATCTTTTTTAGCGTGACCATTATAACTGTGATCACCATATGTTTCTTCAACTGCTACATATGCTGCATTATTATTTGTACAGAACGATCTTAAACTAACATTATCCATCTTTCTATACAGCTTAAAATCATAAGCAATATCAATTAACTTTTGGAAGTGTTTTTGTGGCGCTTCAAATCTAACACCTACTTGAGCTGGTTTTTCTTCAGTTGGTAAATCATATTTTTTCATTATTTCAGAGGTAAAATCAATTCCTGATTTACCTACACCAAATATTAATTTATCATAGTTTAACCATAATTCACCTAAATCGTTTTTAGCACTAATTAATGTATCTTCAAAATTAATATCACTAACCTTAGTTTCCCAGTGAAATACTACACCTTTACTAACTAAATAGTCATACCAACTTTTACCAATTTCGTGTAAATAATCAGTACCAATGTGCCAACATGGAAATAACCTTAAACCAAAGTATGGTTTAATAAATTCTGGTTCTTCATCAGGTGATGATAATATAATTTGCTCTGGGTGTGGGTGAAATCTAGTAAAATTATCTACTACTTGTTTCATTAACTCCATTGCCTTTTCATCACCTACATATTTAGATAATTGTCCACCAATTTGAGTAGAATATGTTAATTTACCATCTGACCAACCACCTGCTCCTAAATAACCAGTCATTACCTCTTCATATGGTCTTAAATATGGGTCTTTACCCATATCGATAATTGTTATTTGACCATCAAAGTCATTATCAACCAATTTTGTAGCTGCGTTTACTCCTGCCACTCCTGCTCCTATTATTACTATGTTTTTGCCCATTCTAGAATTAAATTTATGTTACAATATACGAAAAAAAAATGTGGTCTCCAAATGGAGGCCACAGATCTCTTATAATTTCTTCTCTTAACGACTGGCTATGAATCAGTCTGTATGTTTAACAATGACAGCATGTACAGTTACATGATACTCCACATCCGCATATTTTACAATTACATTTCATTTTAATTTATTTTTATTTTTAAATCAGTAGTACCTTTATGTACTCTATGTACCTCTTCTTCGGCTATAAATATACGATCTCCTGGTTTAATCACACGAGGTAACATATTATCTTTTTGAATACTCCACCCTTCTCCTTCTAAAACTTCAATCATTCTATCTTCTCTATCTTGATGCCAAACCAATTCTTCTGGGTTTACATCTTTTGAAAACGTTCTAATATTACCTTTATTTTCGTATGGATTCATTCTACCAAAAAGTATTCATGTTAGCACCTAAACCTAGCTGGCTAGCATATCTTGGTAATCTACAAGACCAGTATCCTGGTTTTGTTCTATCAGTTTTTTCTTTACATCTATGTCTTTTAGCAAATGCATTTCTTGCTTTAGAGTTTCTAATTTTAGCTCTTAAACCACCTGATCCAAATGATACTTTTTTGATTTTTTTAGTTTTAGGATCTCTTACATAAACGTAATATGCTTTAGAGCCACCTCTTTTAGGTTTGCCAATTGGTGGATCCTTTTTTTCTTTTTTCTTTTTCTTTTTAGCTTCGTCTAATTGACTTCTTAAAAGTGATTTCCAACTAACCATTACTTGAGCTACTCCTTTTATAAATTCAGGATTTCTTAAATCACCTTTAAATTTACCAAATAATGCTCTTAAATCTTCTGTAAATTCAGATACTGATTTTATTGGTTCAAATTTTTCGGAATCTGGGTCCTCTGGGTTTCTTAAAAAACCACTATAAGCTTCTTCTAATGGTAATAAAATATAATCACCATCTCTATGTTTTTTAACACTAGTCATATTTTTAAGAAGAGCAACTACTTCATCTTTTTTAAATCCTAATTTAATTAATTCTTTAACTAATGGTTCTAAACCAGCTGCTCCACCTTCTTTAGATAATGTTTGTTTTATAACTTCAATACCTTTAGCAAAGTTTTTATCTGATACATCTTCATTCATATCATAGTCATTGATTTGCTTTGTGACTTTATATAAACGATCTTCTAATTTATTTAATTCATTACCATATCTATCTGCAATTTCCCCACCTTCTGGTTCTGCTTCTTGCTCCATATCTCTATATAATTGAGCAATTTCATCTTCTAATTCAGCTTTTATACCTCTTAATGTTAAAACCTCATCAAAATCAATTCTTTCATTTAATTCAATCATAGGTAAATCTAATGGTACAATTTCATTTTCATATAAATCAAATTCACCTAAATGTGTTTCCATTAAACCTTCATCTTCTTCACATAAATCAAGTACACCTCTAGAATATAATTTTCTAGCTTCTTTAATCATAGATAAATGAGCATCAGAACCAATTCTGAATACATTTTCCATTAATGATATATTATTATCAATATGGTAAGATAAATTTTCAGATATAAGTTTTTTAACTTTACCTTCAGTTAAGAGTGGTCCTCTTACTGTTTCACATTTATTACATCCACATTTTTGACACATAATTATCCTATTAATTCGTTATACGATACTTCAATTCTATTTCCTGTTGGTTTATCACCACCTTTATATACTAAAATTTCTGGTTCTACTATAGATCTTAAACCTCTTTGTCCTTGTCTAGTAGAATCATGTCTAATATTTAATACAGGTTCTAAGTTATATTCTTCTACATCACCCATATCTGTAAGTATTTTACCTACTGTTACTATTAGGTCTTTACCTTCTAATTTAAAGCTATTATCAGTATAAGTACCATATATTACAACAGCATCATCTGAACCAAAGATAATTGAATTTTCTTCTTTATCTGGTAAATCAGTGACGATTACACCTGATATTTTCTTATCTGTGTTCGTATCATACATAACGAAAATACCTTTTTTCTCATTACCTTGTACATCAAGATATGGTCTTAATCCAAGTGGTGGTACTTCTCCATCATTTATTTTATCTAATAAATTCATAAGTACAGATTTATATCTTCTATCTGCACTTTCCCAAAAACCAGCATTTAATTTTTTAACTGATATTGGGTAATTTTCATTTTTACCATCTATAACTATATCAGCTTTTTTACCTCCCGCTACATCTAATCCTACATCTCTAACACCAACTACATCTTTACAAACATAATTTTTATTTTCACCTTTAAAAATTACATTTTCAGCTCCTTCATCTAAATATTTTTTTATATTATTAACTAATATATCTTCATTATCTAAACCAGGTGCATTTCTACCTTGTAATCCTTCTGGTTTGATTAAAAATCTAGCACCTTTATATCTTACACCCCCAATAGAAGAACCTGACATTGACCCATCGTATTCAAATCCTTCAATGGCATCCATTTTATTAATATATTCTGATCTTTGATTTCGTGGTACTAATACTCTATATTCTACACCACTTTTTCTTAAGTATTTGTCGTCTGGTAAGTCTAATTTTGATTTTAATATTTCAAGACCTTCTTCAGCGTCTGTTTGTTCTGTCATAACTTTTAATTTAAATTTTTCTTCAGTTAAATCACTTATTAATGATTCAAGTAAAGTAATATCATTAGGATTATCCATATCTGGATATCCTTTTGGAAATTTATAAGAATATTTAGTAAAAAATTTATCAAATATATTCATTATGCTTCTACGTCTACATCAACATCTACTTCGTCTTCGACTTCAGGTGCTGAATCGGTTTCACTTGCGTCTACGTCTGCTCCACTTTCTGGACCATACTGTAATATACGAGCAATAGCTAAGGCAGCAAACTCTTCTTCGTCTAAATTTAATAGATAATACTTCTTACCTTCTACTTGTGCTACCCAACTACGTGGAGTATATGCAAGCATAAAGTTTTGTCCATTTAGTAAATTAATTCTAAATGTTGATGGACGTGGGGAAACCCAATCGATCCCTTCTAAAAAGGAATCAAATTCATGAGTTAATAAAGCAACTATTTGATCTTTAAGTTCAGGGAATTTTGTTAGCTCATCGTAAGCTACTGCAGCCTGATCGGCTTTAGATTTTTCACCTACGACTTGTAGTGCTAAGGCTCTGATTTTTTCTCTTAGTTCGGCTGCTGTCATTAGTCATTTTGTTTTGATAAATAAGCTGCTACAGCCATTTCTTTTTTCTTTTTAGCAGATTTTCCTTTAAATTGTTTTGCATCCGATTTTTTAAAATCATCAACAAAATCACCTACATCATTTTTTTTAGTAAGTTTTTCATATATTGATTCTGTAAAATCCATATAACTAACCATACCAGATGGTAGTTTCATTTTTTGTTTAGATGTTACTTTACCTGCTTTAGGAGCTTTACCTAATTTTTTTCTAATTACAGATCCTTCTTTTTTTAATAAAGCACCTAAACCAACTGATGGTCTTTTCTTAAATGCTTCTTTATCATTATCAGGTATTTCTTCTCCTTTTCTATTGATATTGCCTACTTCTTTAAGTTTTCTTTCTAATTCATCTGCATATTCATCTCTACCACTTCTTCTTAAATAGTCTATATATCTTGGATCTTTTTCTTTGGGTCCATCATCTTGCTTATTTTTACCAAAATTAGCTGCGAGATAGTTTAATGTTTTTTCTTCTGACCAATTAAATCTTTTCATGATATAATCAACCATTTCTTGACCTTTTAATTCTATATTATTGTCTTCATTAACTTCATTGATACCATCTTCTAATCCATCAACAAACTTACCTAATGTAACATCGTATCTATTACCTGAGTAAGCAACATTAAATACACCATATCCATCTAATCTAGATAATTCATTTGGAAAATATTGTCTAACTATTTCTCTTGCTTCTTCAGCTTTATCTTCTAAATCATCAATTATGTTTCGAAGTTCCATAACAGCATCATCTTGAGAAGCGTTTTCACCCATTACTTTTTCATCTGGGTCTCCTTCAAGATCTGCTCCTGATGGATCGTTAGCTTCTTTAACAAATTTAGCTTTAGCAGCTTTAAAGTCGCCTTTATATAATTGTTTTACAATTTTACGTCCTAATGTTTCTAATTGATCTAAGTCTAGGGTGTGCTCTCTATCAAATCCAGCTAAATAACCTGCTCCTATGAGACCATAGTCAGCAGGATCAATTACATCTTTGACAGATGTAACAGCTTCTTCATTGGTTAAAGCTTTTACAATAAGTTCTTTGATTTTATCTTTATTCATGCTTTCTACTTTAGTTTTAGCCTTTTTAGTTGCAATACCATACATTACCTTTTCCGCATCCTTACCATACTTCTTAACTAGATTCTGTTTATTTTGCAATAAACCTCGAAGGACAACTTCACGGGATTCTAGTTCGCGTTCCGTAAGTTTGCGTTCGGTAAGCATTTATTAATCAGAATTTCTCCCAACTACATATTCTCTAGTAAAGAATGTAATTGTATTTCCTATCTGATCAGCTAATTTATCATTTCCTAAAGCGTCTGCAGCATCCATTGCAGCTTTTAAAGAATCTTGTACTATTTCTTCTTCTGGTGATAGACCAACTTCTACTTTAGCTTTAACTGCTGGTTTAACTATTTCGATATCATCTCCTTCTGCATCAACAGATACTTCATCTTCAACATCAACGTCAACATCTACTTCTTCTTTATCTTCGATATCAACATCTACATCTTCTTCTGCTTCAGAATATAATCCAGCATGGTATTGTGAACCAGCATCATCAGCTTTAAATCCACCATCACCTTCTGATAATTCAGCTAATATAGTTTCTCTGATTTTAGCTTTTAATTCAGATACTTTCATTTTTTTAAGAGCGTTTTCTATATCGTCTTTAGCGTCATCAAATCCATCTTTGTATCCTTCTTGTTCAGCATCAGTTCTAGCATCTTCTTTCATTGCATCATTGTCGTCTTCATCGTACATAGGCTTTTTACCTTCTTCTTGTTTGTAGTTACCTACATAGTCACGATTTACAGCACCTGCTATTTTTTCAGCATCTTCTCTAGATTTTCCATCGTCCATGATTTTATCAACTAGACTATCGAAATCTTCATCAATTTCTACTGATTCTTTATTTACTTTGTTTTTGCCAGGTCCTTTTTTCTTACCTTTAGCTTCAGCATCTCTTTTACCGAATTTACCGTAAGAATCATCTCTACGGTCTTTCATAGATTGCTTTTTTCCTTTTTCAGCACCTTTACGAGCACCTAGAGATTCGTCTTCTCTATCGTCGTATCCTTGCTTTTTGTCTTCAGATATAACGTTCACGTCTTGGTGAATACGTCCTTCTGTTACATATTTTTTAAAATCGAAGTTGTCCATTATGTATATTTTTATTTATAAATATTAATTTCTTTTGTTAGAATTACCCCCTCGTGAAACACTACTACTTCTAGTACTACTACTTGACGATCTTGTAGTTGTACTTGAGTTATTCACGGGCGGTCTTGTATAAATACGAGAGGAATTGTTATTATTGCTATTATTATTGGGTCTAACATAAACTCTTGGTTTACTATTATTATTGTTAGGAACGTTATTAGGATTATTATAAACTCTAATAGGTTTGTTATTTATATTTTCTCGTAAATTTATTACTATTTCGTCAATGTTATTTTGATTAACATTAATTCTTTGTCTATTTCTATTAACAATAACTCTATTTTCTATATTACTATTAGTTCTATTAACTACATTATTAGAACCTCTTCTACCATTAATATAAGCAACATTATTATTTCTACTTGAATTCCAAGCTACATTATATCCTGGATTGTGAAAAGGTCCGTCATACCAACTATTATATCCATTCCACCAAGAATTATTCCATCCCCAATAAGGTCTATTCCAACTATTCCAGTTATTATATGGATAACTAAATGCCCAATCATTCCAAAATGAATGTCTATTCCAATAGACATCAAATGAATTATATGGACGCCAGTAACTATAACGATAATTAGACATATACCAACTATAAGGTTGGTTCATTGCATATGTAGCAAAATTATATCTAAATCGAAAATCAGTTCTTAATTTCCACCTTAATTGACTAAAGCTTAATGTATCTATTTTTACATCAGTTGGTACTTCTAAAACCGTATCATAAATAGGATCATGATTTAAGGTTGATAATCTATAAGTGGAACAAGACGATAGTAATAAGCATAAAGCTATTACTATCATCGCTCCTAAAAATCTTCCTAATTTTTCTGGTTCCCTATTCATTAATATTAATTATCACACTGTTCAGCAATTGAAAAAGTTACTTTTTCAGTCATTGGGTTACCTTTGTTTTCAAAATCCATTTTAAATTGCCAATGCTGTCCAGGAAAATGAGTTTCTGGTGTTGGGTTACTTTTATTGCAATCAAAATCACAAGTAATATGAGCAGCTCCACTCCAATAACCATAAGTTTGTTGAGCATCTGCGGTAGCAGGATCACAAACACCTGTTCCTGCTTTATTTTCAGGAGCAGCTGGTTGAATAATAAATACTGTACCCGCACTAGAGTGAGTATTAGATTTCATTACATAAGTTTCACCTACTGGAATTGTATATTTTACATCTTTTGCGTCTACACCCCATGTAGCATGAGTTGGTAATGGTTTTCCAGTTTGATTTACAACTGTTAATTGTACTGTTACTGGATCTGATCCAACTTTTTCTACTTTTTCTACCTTTTTGCTATCACCACATGCAACAACGAATAAAGATAATAATAATACTAAAATTGTTTTTTTCATTTTTTTTTTATTTAATTAATGGTTATTTACTAAATTCAGCTTTTTTTGTGTTTTTCACAAATTGCTTTCCTTTTTTACTCCCTCTAACTTTTTTAGCAACTGTAGCTTTACGCTGTGCTTTAGTTAAAGATTGTGCTTTTTTCTTAGGTAGACATCTTGTGGTAGCTTTTCCTTTTTTCATTGTACCACAATCACCAGATATATTACCTGATGTATTTATTCTTACCCAATTTTCTTTTTTGAACCAATCGCGTAATGATTCCGCTATTTTATCTACGTCTAATTCTTTATATCCAGACCCATAAGGTGCAGATTTACCTTTATGATTAGGTGCTACATTTTCATTAATAGGGTTAAGAAATTTACTTATTCTTCCAATTGCATAATCGTCACCATAGTTACCTGCCATCCAATTATTATGAATATAATAAACTACATCTTTAAGTCTTGATGGGTGTAATTTGATTCCTCCTTTAATTACAAACTCTAATTCTTTATCAAAACCGTCATCTAATTCATCAAACGCTTCTGTTACATTTTCTTTTAATTCTGGGTGGAACAGTATATCTACTTCTTCTGCATCTGGTTTTATTGAAACACCGTCAACTACTACTTCTGCAGGGTAAACTTTAACATCATCACCATACCAATATTTTATTTTGTAACCACCATCTTCTGTTAGTGTTACAAGTAATCCTCTTTTATAATCTTGCTCTTCAGCTTGTAAGATTACTTCTTTACCTCTAGGTAAAATTAAAGCTGCACCTTCTACCTTATTATTAGGTTCTTCAGCTTCGTTTGTTTTTTTCTTTTTCTTACCACTCATTTGACCTTTACAAACTTTAACAGCACGGCCTGATAGGTAAGCAGATGATTTTTCACCTGCAGCCATTCTTCTTTTTCTATAAGCTTCGCCTTTTTTACAAAGCTTTTCTTTTACTAATTTTTTAATTTTATCCATTAGCTTACGTCCATTGAATCATCATGATCTAATTCAATTCCTATATTATCAAATACAGGTTCTAGATCATTATAATAAGTGTAATCATAACTTCTTCCCCCAAATCTAGAGTCAACTTGTATGCCTAATTTTTTAGCAACATACTTAATATCATCACTGTCAAATCTTCTATAACCTCTAAAATCATCATCATCTTTAACAGTCAATTCATCTCCCTTATCATCTAAGACTTTTATTTTATAAAGTGAACCATAATCAGTATACCCAACATCAATTTTTTTAATTAATGGGATTATACCATCTATATACGATTCAATTTCCTTACGGATTTCTTCCGTTAGTTGGTTATATTTCCAAGAATGTAAGTCAAAATTATCTTTCATGACATTTAATTTATTATAAATATTATGGAATTATTTCTTAAGCGATTCTAAGTATTTAACTACTTCAGCTGTATGTAAATCAACTTTTTCTTTATTTAATTTACCATCCCACTTTTCTACATCACCCGCTTCAGAAACTAAGCCCTGATTTGATTCAGCTAGTTTATCTATTACAAAATCTTTGTATTCTTGAATTTTATTATCAATTTCATCATTATGAATAGTTTTGACATAATCATCATAAGTACCATTCTTCTTCATTTCTTCTTCCTTCAGCATAACACACCTACGGCATGTTTTGTGAATTTTATAAAATGATGGTTCTAAATGGTGTTTCATAATCTTTTTACATTTAGGACAAAATAAAGGCATATTATATTCTTTCTTTGCCTTGTCTAACTTAGTAATGTTTTGTTTTATTCCATTTTTAATAGTCCAAGTACGACCATTTGCTTCCCAAATGTCTCCTTCTTCATGAAATATTTCTGGTTTAGTGTAACCAACTCCTTCTCCTGTACGTTTACCTGCATGACCTTTAACGAGATTACGGATTCTTTCTACGTCTTTTTTCTTAAATTCCTTTTTAAGGTGACTCATAAACCTAATTTTTTTAAATCATTAATAACCTGGTCAGCACTTTGATATAATATAGCTGTTCCTCCTGCTGCATTCCAATTATCAATTGTACTACCTTTATCATCAATTAAAATATCAAATTTTGTTAAATTTGGTTTAACTGTATGTTTTTGTTTAGCCGATCTGTATGTTACTTTCGGCTTAGTTGAATATAATGTACCGACTTTATCTTTAATCCACAAGCCTTTTCCAATAATACTTTGTTTTTTTATTGAAGGTGCAGTTAACATTTCAAATGGGTGTTGAGATACATAACTAACTAATTTTTCTGCTCCAGGCATTAATTCAATACCTCTCCAAAATGCTACTTTATGTTTTTCATCAATTAAATCCCAAAAAGCATTTAATCCATTTTTATTAACATATTCTTGGGGCATCATACCTGATAAGTCTTCAAATCGTTTATCAAAATCAGCTACTACTCCATCCATGTCTAAATAAATGTAATATTCACCTTCATCTTCATTTAATTGGGCTAATTCACGAGCATAAGCATTTAACCCAAATGGGTCTTTCTGGTTAGTTAATCTATTAGTCCAACTTCTAAATTTAATATTACCTTCTTCGTATGCTTCTCTTTCTATTTGTTCTAAATAATCATCTTCATTAACATCATCAGTATCAATGCCACCTAATCTGTCTTCATGGTTTTGGTGAACATGCACTAATTCATGCGCATATGAACGTAATATATCCTTGGGATGTCTTCCTAACGTATATAATACAACTTCATTATTGTTTGGGTCATAATACGCTGTTTTACCGAAAAAATTATCTGAGTTTTCGAAATCAGTATGGATAAATTTTACTTTAGGGTATGGTTTTAATTTTAACCCATCTTGTTCCATACTTTTAGTTAATGACATTATTAATGGTTTAAAATCAAAATTAACAGGATCTAATACTTCGTTTAATTTTTGTTTTTTTAAACGTTGAGTTTTAGCTTTAGATGCTTCTTTACGTTTCTTTATATACTTAAAACCAGATTGTAATTTCTTTTTCTTAGCTGGGTCTTTAGTTCTACCTAATGCTGCCCTTACTCTTTGATGTATTAAATTTATAATCTGAGATTGACGAGCATGTGATTTAGCTTTAAATGACTTTTTACTTAATGTATCTACTATATCTTGTCTAGTACTAAATTTAATACCAACTGTATCTTTAGGATCCTCATCTGTGTATAACCTACGTTTTGATCCTTCAGGTTTTTTACCTGTGCCTTTTTTAGGGTCTTTTTTCTTTTTTCTACCTTCTTGAACTATATCAACTAAATAACCATAAATTTCTTCTACTTCTTCATCTTTTAATTGTTTAGGAAGTAATGGTCTTAATTTTTCTACTGATACTTTTGCAGCATTTCTAGCTGCTGTACCTGATGCTCCACCTTGTGTTACTACTGTTTCAACTCTTAAATTAGGATAACTATCTACTGATTTAGTTCTTTTAGCTATATCAGCAAAATCATTTTCATTACCTTCTCTGGCTCCAATTACAAATATTACATCTTCATCTGGGTGTTCTTTAGCATAATTATAAACTGCTTGAATAGGTGGTTTTGAACTTAATTTTACTTCAACATTAATTGGTAGATATTGTTTGTAGATATCCCAAATTAAAATAGATTCTTCAGGTGTAACACCATCTCTTTCTTTACCACCAATTAAAATGATAAATTTATCTATATTAGGATTTTTATTAATAGCAGT
>VMHT01038882.1_pt1 | contig 14670 bp, 12 predicted proteins | sample 4693611 | NCBI WGS metagenome assembly VMHT01 (sample SAMN12280063, study PRJNA550983) | marine metagenome | isolation source: seawater sampled from same location over 5 years 0.02-0.2 micron viral filtrate | place: USA: collected off the coast of southern California halfway between the port... ... | reverse complement strand
TTCGACTCTTGGCGTTTCCTTTCAGAGGGAAAAGCAAGTCGAGAGGTTTCCGTCGTTCCAACATCCCTATCAATCACCTGTATGACTACTCCCTTTTGATTTCTTTGTTTGGAAGCATCAAAAAAATTCGGCTAAAATACAACTAATTCAAGTAGTCAAACCTCATCCAATTCCAAGTAAATATTTACTAACTAAGACTGCTGAAGGCGTATCAAGCACTTTTATTTTTTTCGAGAAGTCGCTTAACCCCTCCAGGAATGATTAATGCTCGTAATAGCTTCCTTGCGTAAGCTTTCATCTCGTCTCTAGTGACTTTAATTCTATCAGACGAGTCAAGAATATTTCCATCTCTAAGTAAAGTAACAGTTCTCTGCCCGATTAATACAGGTAGCATACATGAGGCTTTGAGTCTAAATTGGGTTTCAGGAAGCATTTTGATGTACTCTATTGCAGCATCTAAATGGTCGTTTGTCAAGTCTAGATATTCATCATATAGCGGTCTGAACTTATCTATATTATTCGAATCAAATAAGTCTTCAGGCTTCAAGTCATGCTTAGATAATTCTTGTTCGGGGATGTAGCATCTTCCAAATCGTAAATCCTCGGGGATGTCACGTAGAATGTTTATCATCTGTAGTGCTTTACCGAACCTAGTACCTTTCTCGAAAAACTCGCTCTCTTTTTCAGGTTGTATAGTGATTAAATGTGCTATGGACATTTTTGTCCAAAAAACTCCAACGCATCCAGCGACTCTAAACGTGTAATCATCTAATTCTAAATTATCATTTAGTGCAGATAGTACTCCACCTTCTTTAGCAGGACCAAATCTTTCGAGATCCAAAATTTGACCACCTACAATAATGTCAAGGCATTCTAACATTCTCTGCCTATCATCTTCGGAGTAAACTGTCAAGCCTTCTATTACATCCTTCACGTTCCGTAAAAGTTCTGCCTCATGTTGATTTTCTTGGATGTCCGCCAGGCCAGTAAAATCAGGTAAATCTTTTGATTTACCTTGGGCAACGTCGTTATAATTACGTAATATTCTTAGTAATTCATCAGTTTCACCTAACTTTGAATCGGCTATAGTGTCTGCAACCCTGGCAAGTAAATACAGAAGTCCAATTTGTCCGCGGACTTTCTTTGGCAAATATTTCAGTGTAGGGTAAAAGGAACGAGATGTTGTCTTAAGTAAATTATCTATCTTGTCATTGATAAGTACTGACAATTAATCCCCTCGTACTAATCCAGTGACTATCTGTTATTTACTCTATGGTTGATATTAATTTAGCATGGCTGTAACTAAATTCTAATCAATCAATTAGGCTGTAAAAATTAGTTAATTCTTTATGCGTAGTGCCTTTGGCGTAAGTGTTAGGGGGGAGTGTAAACAATGGAATGTGGTTCATGTGGTGAGTTAATTCCTGATGATAGCATTTTCTGCCCTGAATGTGGTGCAAGACAAGACATGTCACGTGCAGGTAGTTTTACCAGTCCTAACTCTATCGGGTTAAGTGGTCAAGAAGTTTCTGGCGGCCGTAGTTTCGGGGTAGTCTCTGGAGAGGCAATTAGAAGCCAAAGAGAAATGGGCGCTACCGACTTAAATTCGATATCTCCCGAACTCTTGCAACAAATAGCACAAGGATTGCAGAATCAACAAAACATACCACCGGGTAGTTTCCCTCCTCAGAATGTGCAATCAAACGTAATTCCTAACTCTAACTTAGGAAATCAAATGCCTCAGAATAAACCTACTCTTGGTAATATTCCAAGCAATCTCAATTCTAATCAAAATATCATGAATAACCAACAAAATAACATTATCCCTAACAACGTTCCTAACAATTCTCCAACCGACCAAATGGTAAACCGTCTTGCTGAAGCTGAAAAAGCTATGAAAACTGAAAGAAGAAGCCAATGGTTGAATATGAATCAATCTTCAGCATCAAATGTTCTTTCATCATTGGGTGCTGATTTACCCCCTCACCTAAGGGGAGATGACAATACAGCGAAGGATATTCTTTCAGGTGCACTTGGAACACAAAACGAGGCGCCAAATGATGCATTCTTGAGAAGGATGTGCGAGGTAGCGGTTAGAAGGGTCGCTAGAAAAAGAGGTGTTGCAGTTGAAACTCCACAGGCTAAGTTAGATGCAGATATTTTGTCTGTTAACATCACATATGTCGATGATGGTCGTGTACTGGACTCTCCAGAGGACTTGAAGCAAGCTTTTGAGCATGCAATTCAAACCGAAGTCGCTCTGAAAGGTTTTGAATATCTAGTGGAAATCAATCTTTTCCGTTCTAAGGATGGCGAAGTAGAAGACTTGTCAGGAGATAGTTCAGATGATGATGAAGAAATGTTTGCTTGTGAAATATGTGAAGGGCTAGTTAAGGAGAGTGACAACTCTTGTCCTCATTGTGGAGCAATCTTCGAAGAGGAAGAGGAAGAGGAAGAGCCTGCACCAAGAACCCCTCCAAGAGGTCCTGGAAGGTCTAGTCCTCCGGGTCCGTCTCGTAGCCCATCTAGTGGTCCTCAACGTGGCCCTCCTAGAGGTCCTGGTAGATCAGGACCACCTGGCGGCCCTAAGAGAAGCGGTCCTCCCGGCGGTGGAAATAGAAGTGGTCCGCCTGGCGGTCCAAAGAAAGGCGGCCCTCCAAAAGGCGGCCCATCTGGAGGCCCTAAGAGGGGAGGTCCACCCGGAGGTCCCAAGAGAGGTGGGCCACCTAAAGGTCCTAACAGAGGTCCTCCTCGCTGATTATGAGTGATCTGATGAGTAAAAGAGATTTACCAGATTTTGGTTCTATCAAATTCAATGGTAAATTACGTCCTTCGCAAGTTGCAGCAGTTTCAGTAATTTCTCCTGAATTAGAGGAAGAAGGAAAACACCTGCACATAGTTGCACCTCCAGGTTCAGGAAAAACAGTTCTAGGATTGTATGTTTGGTCTGATTTAGTTAGATTACCGACCCTTGTCCTTTCTCCAAATTCTGCGATACAAGCGCAATGGGCGGCTAGAACTGACTTATTTGATTTAGATGGTAAAGATGACTTCATTAGTACTGACCCTAGTAACCCTGGGCTGCTGACTTCACTAACTTATCAATCCATAACAATGCCAAAACGTGGCGGTGAACAATTAGATGAGGTTGCAATTGAGTTGTGGGGTGAATCATTAATTATCAATGGTGAGGCTGTTGATGAAGATTCTGCCTTAGCTTGGATTCAAGACCTTGAAGTTAAGAATATCAACTATTACAAAGATAGATTATCAGTCTATAGAAAAAAGGTTAGAGAGGACTTTTCTAAACATGGAAATGCATTATGGACATTACATGATTCGTCAAGAAAAACACTCGAGAAACTCAAAGATATAGGTATTGGAATGATAATTTTGGATGAATGCCATCATTTGCTTCATCATTGGGGTAGAGTACTTACAGAAGTAAGGGAATTTTTTGGTAACCCAATAGTCCTAGGCCTGACTGCAACACCACCGGATTTCCAACAGTATGAAGAAGGAGATGCTCAAAGGTATCAGGAGTTTTTTGGCGAAATTGATTATGAAGTCCCAGTTCCTGCTCTTGTGAGAGATGCTAATTTGGCGCCGTACCAAGATTTAGCATTCTTCGTTCGACCTTCACAAAACGAGTTGAATTATGTTTCACAGGTGGATGATGAATTTCAAGAGATTCTCGATGATCTTCACAAAGAACAACTTTATGAAAATGCTACACTGCCATTGGATAAGTGGGTTTTTAGAGCCTTAGAAGAAAGAAAATCTCCTGGTGGGAAGAAGGAAGAATGGGAACAATTTATCAAGAGAAATTCGGCATTTGCTGACGCAGCAAGAGCTTTTTTGATAAACACAATTGGTGATTTACCAGCAGGAGTTCCCCATCCACAAAACCACCTATTAGATAATTATCAAAATAAGTTAGCGATATTGAGGCCGGTGTTAGATCGCTATGTTAGATACGGTCTACGAAGAAGTGAGAGCGAATTGGACCATGAAAAGGCAGAGTTAGTCACTCAAAGATTACGAATGTTAGGAACTCAAATTACCGAAACAGGAATTCGTCCATGTGCATCCCCAGTGGGGAGAATAATGGCATATGCTTCATCAAAAACACAGGCGATTTCTACTATTTTAAGTTCTGAGATGCAAGCATTAGGCGGAGATATTCGAGCAGTGATTATTACAGATTTTGAGAAAACCTCTGCAACAACTTTGGTCGAGGGTGTAATGGACGATGAAGCGGGTGGAGCAGTTGCCGCATTTAGACAGGCAGTGCAATGTGAAAATGTAGAATTGCTAAATCCAATTTTGATGACAGGCAGCACAGTACTTGTCGATGATGACCTTGCAGAGGAATTTTTGAATACAGCAAATGATTGGATTAAACAAAGAAATCTTAAAATCACTTTGAGTGATGAATTGAGAAATGGTTATCATGAGATTATTGGCAAGGGTAAAGATTGGATTCCAAGACATTATTCGCTAATGATTACTGAGTTTTTCCAATCAGGCATTACAAAGTGCTTAATTGGAACAAGAGGATTGCTAGGCGAAGGCTGGGATGCATCTAGAATCAACGTGTTGATTGATTTGACAACAGTTACTACAAGCATGAGTATTAACCAACTTCGAGGTCGTTCGATTAGATTGGATAAAATGTGGCCAGAAAAAGTTGCCAATAATTGGGATATTGTCTGTCTTGCAGAAGAATTCACAAATGGCTTTTCAGATTATGAACGATTTAAGAAGAAACATAAGCAATTGTATGGCGTTTGTGATGATGGTGCGATTGAAAAAGGGGTCGGGCACGTCCATGCTGCTTTTACAGAGGCAGAACCAGAAGGTGTTAGCGAAGGAATGTCAGTTTTCAATGAAGATATGTTGATGCGAAGTAGAAATAGAACTCATTTAAGAGGTCTATGGGGGATTGGTCAACCATTCAATGCTAAACCAACCTCGGCAATCGAAGCAAAGGTTAGCAGTGGATTTGGTGGTGGATTTTCTTTTGGTAGAGAGAAAACTCCTTGGAGCGATGAATCACTAATTCAAGCAATTTCACTCTCAATCGTTAATAGTTTAATCCATCTTGGTATGATCTCGAGAAATTGTCGTGCAGATGGAGGCGATAGAGGTGGAGGATGGGTTCGTTTACACCTGCATAATGCAACCGAAGATGAGAGCGCATTATTCACTGCTTGTTTAGAAGAAATATTAGGGCCAATGGAAAAACCAAGGTATGTAATTTCTCGATCATCCAAGTTCATCTATGATACCTGGTTAACAAAAATCATGCCTGAAGTTATTGCTAAGTTCTTCAGGCCAGTAAAAGATAGATTGGTTATGTATCATACAGTGCCGAAAGTTCTGGCAGCATCAGCTGAAAAAGCAGAAACATTTCAGCGATATTGGAATGAGTTTGTCAGCCCATCAGAACTATTTTATGCAAGAAATAAGGAAGGTAAAATGCGAGTAGAGATAATACAATCATCAACATTGGTTCCACAAAATTCCTTGCATAGAAAGGAAATTTTCCTATGAGCATGATTGGCACATAATACCTTTACCGCTTTCACATTCAGAACAAAATCTATTGCGACACTTGAAACAACGGAAATCAAATGCAGAAACAGGTTTAGAACAATTACCCGTAGCACAAATTTCATCAGACTTTGCTTCATTCTGTGCTACTCCTTCGGAAACATTTTCCCAAAAGTTAGCGTCTAGTTTCTTAGATTTATTTTGACGACTTGGACTTACTGGTGAAACTTGGGCTGAATTATGCTTACTCAATCCCAATGATGACATGACAAACTGATTGTTAAAAAATGGCTTTGCAGCCTTTTCGCCAACATTGAACAAACTCGAGTATGTATTTATTGCATCCTCAACGGTAGTTACAGTTACCCCACTAGAGTTTACTTTGGCTATTATTGAGTTATAGTGGTAATTTCTATAGTCAACGGCAGTTCGATTGTAAGCCACGACAGTACTGCCTTCTGGCATTTGATTAACCGGCGTAATTTGCATAATTCCATTGACTACAAGTATTTGTGCTAAAAATCCGCAACCAAAAAAAGATGCTAAAACAAGCCAACCTCCAGAGTGTTCAGTGCCGAGAGATGACATAAAGACTAATCCTGCAAATATGGCACCCAGTACGATAGTAGAAAAGTAATTTTTTTCAGCCATATTATCACGGAAATGTGGCTAGGCGCTGTCCCCGAGCGCCGTTGCCGATTGTTTCTATGGTCTCGCGTAGCGAAATGTCACAGTCCTAAGACTCCATTGGGGACAGTTTAGTTTAATGGCAAGCAGTCTATAAATAATCAGTCTCGAACAACCATTCTAATGCTTGGTTCATCATTTCCTGAGAGGTTTTCATACTGAGAAATATCTAGTGAGACTCCCAGTTTAGTTAGTAATGTTAGATGTGATTTTGAGTATGTCGATTTAATTTCATTATTACTAATAATTGAAATAAACTTTGGCTCATTATACCAAATACCATCATCCTCCATTATACCAGATATCCTAACCCAATAGTATTCTCTCTGTTCGAGAGTACTGGCTAATTTATCGAGGCCTATATGTGTTAGAATCTTGACTACTTTCGCCCTAGTGATAGATTCTGGGCATACGAAAAGAATTCTTTCACCATCAGAAAAAATTACACAATAGCATAGATTTTCCATCTCTATTAAACTGTTTAATCGTTCAAAGCATTCAGCACCAGTGCCCCATGAGTAAGGTGTCCAAAAAATTAGCGCACTTCTATCCTTAGTCCCTGGTAAGTGGTTACTAACTTCCATCATATAGGTATATTGTTCGATTTGTTCTTTTTCTTCTTTGACGTGTGCTTTAAGAGGTTTCTTTTCTTTGTCTTGTGAAATCGCAGTCTTTGGAATTTCGAAGTCTTCGAAGTGACTTGGAACATCGTTTATCCATGATTCAATACTTTTTTCAAGCCTTTCTAGGCTAATTCTGTGGCATAATAGCCCAGTCTTTCCATGAATACTGCCCGGTAGGCGTATAATCCTGCGAGTATCAGCAGTAATTCTTGGGTCTACTTTGAAACCTGCTAACAACACTTCCTGTAGTAATTTTTTACGTTCATCCTTTACTGCAATCTCTCTCTCTTTTGCATTTTCAATGGAGAATAAACTTCTGTCTAGGTCATTGTAGAATAGGTGGAATCCTTTGCTACCGGAAAAAGATATTGATTTTAGTTCATAATCATAGTTTTGTTCAACCCAGTTGTGTAGTTTAAGTGTTGTGATTCTAGCCTGTTCTAAGTTCTCCAAAGATAATGGTGAAAAGTCAATATCAAATACAATCAAGTGATTGAGTAGTATTGGGTGCGGTTTATTTTCATCACTAAGTTTTGGTAAATCGATTGGATTTAGCCAGGATGATGTAGAAAAATAGACATCTGCAGGGTTATCCTGAAAAAGGGCTTTTCGAAAAGTCGCAATTGAACTAACTCTTCGTTTAGATTTTCTCCATCTACCGTCAGAATTCCGCCAACGAAATTCATGCTGACTAGGTTTAGTAAGCCATGATATGTCAACTTCATGATCTTGATAATGCTGATGAAAATCAAAATCTTCCATTATACAATCTCACCTTAGGCCTGCTTTCTTAAGAGATTCAAGTAATACTGCTCCAAGTTCCGATGGATCTTTTGCACAGGCAATTCCAGCAGCCTCAAATGCTGCAAACTTTTCTTCAGCAGTCCCCTTTCCTCCAGAAATAATCGCTCCTGCATGACCCATTCTCTTACCTGGTGGCGCAGTGGCACCTGCAACAAAACCAACAATTGGCTTAGTTACATTTTCTGCAGCCCAAGCAGCGGCTTCTTGCTCAGCATTTCCGCCAATTTCTCCAATCATTACAATTGCTTCAGTTTGTTCATCCGCTTCAAAAGCAGCTAAGCATTCGATAAATCCAGTTCCATTGACAGGGTCACCGCCAATTCCAATACATGTTGATTGACCTTCATCAATACTCATTGTTTGAGCAACAGCCTCGTAAGTTAATGTTCCAGATTTTGAAACAATTCCAATTCTGCCCTTGGCATGAATGTGTCCTGGCATAATTCCGATTTTTGCTCCACCGCTTTCTCCTGGGGTAATGATTCCAGGGCAATTTGGACCAATCAAACGAACGCCGGGTCTATTGTACACATAAGATACGGCCTTTACCATATCAAGAGTAGGTATTCCTTCAGTAATACATACTACAACACCTTCTCCTTTTACTGCATCAAATGCTTCAGCGGCTTCCATTATTGCCTCACCTGCAAACGGTGGTGGCACGTAAATCACTGTTGCATCAGCATCAGTAGCTGCAATGGCTTCTCTCATTGAATCCCAAACTGGGTAATCATTTCCTTGTAGTTCAACAGTTTGACCTCCCTTTCCAGGAGTGCATCCTCCAACGATATTGGTTCCATATTCTACCATTTTATCAGCATGGAAATGACCTTGCTTTCCGGTGATTCCTTGAACCAATACTTTAGCATCTTCTTCAATCCAAATAGCCATCAAGCCTCACCTCCAATTAGTGATACAATCTTTTTGGCACCTTCTGCCAAATCATCGGCAGGATGGATGTTCAATGTTGAAGATGCTAAGATTGCCTTTCCTTCATCAACATTGGTACCTGCTAATCTAACTACCAAAGGTACATCCAGTGATAGAGCTTCAGTTGCAGCAATAACTCCTCTTGCGATAATATCACAACGCATTATACCACCAAAGATATTGACTAAGATTCCTTTAACGTTAGGGTCTTCAAGAATTATGGAGAAAGCGGTCTTTACCTGTTCTTCATTTGCACCGCCACCAACATCGAGGAAGTTTGCAGGTTCTCCTCCATACAGTTTGATGACGTCCATTGTAGCCATTGCAAGTCCTGCTCCATTGACTAAGCAACCGATGTTGCCGTCTAGTTTAACATAGGATAATCCGGTTTCCTTTGCTCTGATTTCAACATCCTCTTCTTCGGATAAGTCACGCAGAACGTCCCAGTTCTTATGTCTAAATTCAGCATTTTCATCAAATGATATTTTAGCATCTAGAGCAATTATTTCATCATTTTTATTTTTGACTAAAGGATTTATCTCAACCATAGCACAATCATTGCTAACAAACATATTATACATTTTTCCTAGCATCTTGAAAAATGATTTCAAAGCAGCGCCAGAAAGTCCTAATGCCATTCCTAAGTCTCTCTTTTGGAATCCTAGAAGTCCAGAATTAGGGTCTACTAAGATTTTATGAATCAATTCAGGTGTATTGTGTGCTACATCTTCAATATCCATTCCACCCTCCGTGGATGCCATGATAAGAACAGACTTGTTGTCTCTATCTACCAGTAGTGCAAGATAATATTCATGCTCAATTTCACACCCAGATTCTATGTATAGATTTTTGACTACTTTTCCTTCCTCTCCTGTCTGGATTGTCACTAGTAGATTACCAAGGATATGAGATGAATATTTTTCTACCTCGTCTTTCGAAAAAGCAATTTTTACTCCCCCATCCATGACATGTTCTTTTGTATCAGGATTGTATAGAGTACCCTTTCCTCTTCCGCCAGCATGTATTTGTGATTTTACTGCTACAACTTTGGAACCTAATGTGTCATATGCTGCTAGAGCTTGCTCGACAGAAGTACAGTGTACTCCTTCTAGAACAGGGACTCCGTTTTCTTTTAGAAGCGCTTTACCTTGGTATTCGTGGATATTCATCTCTCTCTCCAATTGCCTCCACATAAAGACCGTCTTTGAATACTTTGATTCAATCCGAGTTAGATTTTCTACTATTTTTTATAAATTAACCTCAATCACTAAACGCCGAGTTAGAAAGCACAAACCATGGATTCTAACATAATGTGGTTTTTTGCTCTCGGAATATGGTCAGTAGTAATCGTATTTTTGATAAAGCCGGTTCATACTTTCATGGTTTCAAGAGGTACTGAAAATATGGTGGCGGTTTACTATAATCGTAAAATTGCACACATGCTTGCTGGTGGTGTGCCTGTAATTTTAACACCGATAGTTTTTGATGATCCTATTTGGCCATTAATAGGAGGCTTGATTGGATTTGTTGCTCTACTAAGCACCCATTTACTTGACCGTAGATTGTGGTGGATGCAAACAGAACAGAATATGAATGATGCTACCTTTTCCTTGATGCTAGGACTTTCAGTCTATGTAATATGGACTTATTCTGACGAACCTTGGCTTGCAATACTACCCTCTCTATTCATGGCCTTCGGAGACGGAGTCACAGGAATTATTAGAAATAAAATGTTTAGAAAAAGAACAAAAAGTGCTTGGGGGAATCTAGGAATGGCTATTCTTTGTCTTCCCTTGGGTTGGTTTGTAGGAAATTTAGCTAGTCCCTCTATACCTTTATGGGGATTGATTTCAGGGGCTGTAGCCTCATTTATTGAGAGATATGAGTTTGGAGTTATAGATGATAATGTACTGATCATTATCGCATCCAGTATAGTACTATTTTTAGGTCTATTTTGGGGACCTTTGATATGATTGCCAGATACAAGAAATTTTAATCAATTAGAAATTGGTCTAACCATGTCAATAGAAATCAGTGGTAAAATGCCAGACTTTGAGTTGGGTAATGCCAATCCAAAAGTTGGAGGAAAAACAGTCAATTTTACTGATAGATTAGAGCCGAATGGTCTAATCATTTTATTCGAATGTAACCATTGCCCGTATGTTGTGGCAAGTGTTGAAAGAATCAACGAAATGGCAAATTTTGCTTCAACTAAGGAAATTGGTTTTATTGGAATTAACTCTAATGATGCCAGTGTCTATGATTCCGATTCTTTCGAGAATATGCAAAAAAGAGCCGAAAAGGGGATGCCTTATCCTTATTTATTTGATGAAACACAGATTGTGGCAGAAACTTTTGATGCCAAGCGAACACCTGAATTTTTCCTTTTCGATGGTGATGGTCGTTTGGTATACAAAGGAAGAATGGATGATTCTCCAAGAGACCCCAATCAAGTATCAAGTACTGAATTACTTGATGCAGTAAATTCTTTAGTGGAAGGAAAAAGCATCGAAACTAAAGTAACTGATTCAATTGGTTGTTCAGTTAAGTGGAAGCAGTAGGTGATTTGATGACTGGATGCCGTAGACAATGTGATTGGGACAAAAAAATGGTCTGTAGGAGTTGTGGTATTGACTACTCAGACCCGAATGATGATGATAAAGAATCAGTTGCAGAACCACCAAAATAGAATCTTAATAGCGGATTGTTTGAAAGGTGGCTTTGTCTCGCCTAATTTATGCAGGTAGTAGTGTTGGCTGGAGGTATTGGCTCTAGACTCCTACCTTGGACAAAGTCAATTCCTAAACCACTTCTTCCAATGTTGGATAAAACGCTACTTGAACAAGTAATTTCTTCTGTTCCCAGTGATATGATTGACGAAGTAGTTGTTGCTGGAGGCTACAAAGTTGATATGATAAAATCATACTTCTCCAAGTCCGACTTTGATTTTGATTTAACCATAGTTCCTGAAGATGAACCGCTAGGAACTGGCGGCGCTTTAGGCAATTGTCGAGATGTGGTCAACGGTACATTCGCATGCTTTAATGGAGATGTCATCTCGTCTTTGGACGTTAAATCTTTACTCAGTTTACACAAATCAAATGGAGGTATTGGAACTTTAGGTCTGTGGGAGGTTAACGACCCAACTAGATTTGGAATAGTAGGTTTAGATGATAATTCTAAGATTACAAGATTCATGGAAAAACCAAAACCGGAAGAGGTATTTTCTAACTTAATCAATGCCGGTTCCTATATTTTCGAAGATGATATATTCGATTATATTCCCAGTGGTAGGAGTTCTATAGAAAGAGATGTATTCCCTCTGTTAGCGGAAAAACAAATGCTAAATGGGCAAAAATTTGATGGCTTTTTCATTGACTCCGGGACTCGTAGTTCTTGGTGTGATGCAGTAAGGACTTGTATCGATAATAAGCGATTTTCCAGTGGCGAAATTTGTGGTAAATCTTGGTTTGACGTACCTTTTGGAAAGGTTGAGGAAGGTTCAACAATAATTGATTCGATGGTCGGCAAAGATACTGAAATTATGCATTCAGTGGTTGAGAATTCTACGATTCTTTCTGGAACTAAAGTTTCTAAGAATGTGTCCATAGAGTCATGTTTAATCGGGAAGAATGTCACTATTGGAAAGAATAGTAGGTTGACCAATATGATTGTAGATCATGGTTCAATAATTCCAGAGGATTCAATTCTAAACGATGGACAATGGCCATAAATCAATTATTTAAGAGCTATTTTACGGAAGAACTCAAATGTCATTACAAGGTCCGAAAATCATGGACAAGCCACTCGTAGTTGTCAACTTCAAAACATATTCTTCAGCATCAGCATTTACTGCCGATGAACTTGCATGTAAGATGGAACAATTTTCAGACTCCAAAGCTAGGATGGTTGCTGTTGTATCAGCCTTCGATCTAGATTCTGTATCCAAGTCCTGTGATAAACTAGAAGTTTGGTCTCAACACTTAGACCCAGTGGGCCAAGGAAGTTTTACCGGATGGTTAGAGCCTGAGACAGCGATTTCTCGAGGTGCGCAAGGAACTATTATCAATCACGCTGAACATAAAGTTTCACTAGATCATGTCAAGAAATTAATGGAACAATTACCTGAAGGTTTTCCTGTTTGTGCATGCGCTGCAAATGTCGAGGAAGCAAAGGCTCTAGCTGAACTTGGACCAACATTCATCGCCGTAGAGCCGCCTGAATTGATTGGTGGAGATACTTCTGTAACTACAGCCGACCCATCGATTGTTAGCGATACAGTTTCTGCAGTGAAGTCAGTAAACCCAGATGTTAGAATTCTTTGTGGTGCAGGAGTAAAGAATGGTAATGATGTTGCTAAAGCAATTGAATTAGGAGCCGAAGGAGTTCTTCTTGCAAGTGGAGTGACAAAAGCAAGTGATGCTCTTTCTGTACTAGAGGATTTAGTTTCATCACTTTGATTCAAATCTTATCTTAACAGAGCTATACTCAATGGAGTTCTGCTCTAATTTAGATTGCTCCAGTCCATCCTTGGCTGGGCAAAGTTGTTTGAAAGAGCATTTTTTACAGTTTGTTTGACTATTGGATAATGGAATTTGTGAAAGGTCCATTAGAGGCCCCATTTTGTTTACTAAATTATTCATCGCATTCACATCCTTTTCTAGAAGTTGTTTAGATTGTTGTAATTTTTCTTCACTAGGGATATATTTCTCATGAATCCAAAATCCTCCAATATATTTCAGTGTATGAACGATGTATTGCTCTGTAACTAGCGGTAAGAAGTTATTTCTTTTGGCCCAATTAACCATTGCCATAGATTCTAATTCACTCGATGCGTTTTTTCTTTCGCCTTGAAAATCAATTCTAAGTAGGTTCCACTTGTTCTGTATTTTATAGCAAATATCAGGAGAGCAGAATATGTCTATATGTCCATCTGAAAAGAATTTTTTCCGATCCATTACTGACCATTGCCTAATTTCACTTGAAATGATCCGTTTGAATATTTCAGTATTCCACAGAGAATCTATTTTGTTTTTTGCAGAACTAATTAAATCATTTAGATATCTACTTTCTTCGCGTTTGACTTGTTCATATCTTTCTAAGTTCATCTCGACTTTCAAACCTAATTGAAGTTTAAGTTGAACCATTCTACTTGACCACTCAACACCGTTCTTGTGGTCTTCCAGTCTTTCAAGCATCAACTTCCTCGATGAACGAATCATCAAATCTTTTAACGAGAGTTCGATTAAATTATTACTATATTTCCATTTTTCTTGACTACGAGAATATCTCATCACATATTGGCGAGGACAATTAAGTAATGATTTACGACGGCTAATACTCCACATAGTTTGTAGCAGATTCATAATCCAAGTACCAACATTAACCTAAGTCAATGTTATCATACAATTCCAAAAATCGAACTTGTGATAATGGCATTGGCAGTTACCCAAATTGAAATTGGTACTAGACACCAACCGACAAACTGAGTGAATGCTTCAGCACCATATCTACCAAAAACTCGCGAAATAGGTCCACCAATCGCCGAAAACAATCGAAGTATTAGGATACACAAGCCTCCAAGTAAAACGTATAGAACTAAATTCAGTAATCCACTAAATATACCGCCAATACCGCTTAGCATAGGTGCTCCTACGCCTTGGGAGAATAGTGCTGGGAATGCTAAAATTCCGAACCAAGCGAACCAAATCCCAAGCAGTACATCTCTTTCCATATCCTCTAATGGTCTCCATTTTTGGAATGATTCGGGGAATAATCTATGGAGATATTTTGCAATAACTTCTGCTTCGAATGGTTTACCTCTTCTTGCAGTCACAAAACTCATTTCGATAAACCAAATCATCAATACGATATCAATCCAGAATAAGATGTCGGAGTTTATTGGTAGTAAAGTAGCGATTAATAGTGGTAGATTGACTATTAAAACCCCTAATCCAGAAGCTCCAATAATTGATGCCCATAATGTACCAGGCGGAAGAGGCTTCTCGGGAGGAGTCCAGTCTTCTCTAGGTAGAGCGAGGAATATCAAGAATAATCCAGGACCTAGAAG
>VMHT01032296.1_pt1 | contig 14670 bp, 24 predicted proteins | sample 4693611 | NCBI WGS metagenome assembly VMHT01 (sample SAMN12280063, study PRJNA550983) | marine metagenome | isolation source: seawater sampled from same location over 5 years 0.02-0.2 micron viral filtrate | place: USA: collected off the coast of southern California halfway between the port... ... | reverse complement strand
TGGTAAAGTACGTGCTCTAAGGATTCCATATATCAAGCGCAAAGATAATTATAAACTTTGTTGACACTAATGGTGTCATTGGGTTTTTTAAATCAATTATGACACGAGCGAAGCGAACCTGCCTACGGCAGGCAGGCCTATCTGCAATCTGATGGAGCTAATTTGTTTAAAAGGCCAAAAGATCAGGTATCCTGCAAAAGAGGAAGAGGGAAACCACTGTACAAAAGTTCGTAATGATAAGTTCATAATATAGATTTTAGGACAATACTAAGCTATGGATTTTTGGATAAACTCAAAAGTAATGCGCACTAAATGCAATAGAAGGAGATCAACGACTAAAGCCTTATCTTTGTAATAAAAATGCTTTTAAACGTCTCTTATAATGAGCCAAAGATCAAAGAAAAGATCGAGGCAACTGTAGGTAAGCCTTTTTCTTTAAAAGAACGCTGGGCCAAGGGGGGCATTGGTTCCTCCAAACTGGTCATCAGCCAATCCTCTATTGATATTCACAACCTTTTGGTGTTGGACAACAACCGCAATACCTGTAATATTGAATTGCGTCCCAAGGGGATCATTTTGCGGTTCAGGAGTCTTCTAGAAACCTATGCTTTGGTGATCCCCTACTACAAACTCACCTTATACAAAGGAAAAGCTCAGGAATATTCTATTTATAAAGACAAACAGTTTGTAAAAGTAGTAGCGGATACAAAGGCCACTTTTAAGTTTTTCTCAAAACTCAGTGCCGAAAAGGCTGCCAATCAACTCCCCGGGATCGAGGATCTTTAGTTTGAATTATATTTTGCGGTGGGTGTGCCCGGTATAAACCTGTCTGGGTCGTCCGATTGGTTCTTTGTTGAATCGCATTTCTTTCCACTGAGCGATCCAACCCGGCAAACGGCCAATGGCAAACATCACCGTAAACATTTCGGTGGGGATGCCCAAGGCACGATAGATGATCCCGGAGTAGAAATCTACATTGGGATATAATTTTCGATCCACAAAATATTGGTCTTCCAAGGCTTCTTGTTCCAGTCTTTTGGCAATGTCCAAAACAGGATCGTCTATACCCAATTCGGAAAGTACCTCGTTGGCTGCTTTTTTAATGATCTTGGCGCGTGGGTCAAAATTCTTATACACCCGATGGCCAAAGCCCATCATGCGGAAGGGATCGTTCTTGTCTTTGGCCTTGGCCATAAACTTTTTGGTATCCCCACCATCATTTTTGATCTCTTCCAACATTTCAATGACCGCTTGGTTGGCACCTCCGTGCAAAGGTCCCCACAAGGCCGAAATACCCGATGCTATCGAAGGAAACAAGCCGGCATGAGATGATCCTACCATCCTTACTGTAGAGGTAGAACAGTTTTGCTCGTGATCTGCGTGTAGGATCAATAATTTATTCAAAGCACTAACCAGTGTCTTACTGGCTTGAAACTCTTTATTGGGCATTCTGAACATCATATAGGCCAAATTCTCTGTGTAGGGGAGATCATAATTAGGATAGTTTAGGGGTAAGCCCTTCATCTTTCGGTGTGTCCAGGAGGCTAAAACAGGAAATTTGGCCAACAACATAATAATGGCTTCATGGAATTCCTTTTCGGAGTTTACGTCAACTGAAGAGGGGTTAAAAGCAATTAAAGCCGAGGTCAAAGAGGACAATATCCCCATAGGATGGGCCGATTTGGGAAAGCTCTTTAAGATGATCTTAAAGTCTTCATCTACCAAGGCATAGTCTCTGATTTCATCTTCAAAGTGATCTAACTGATCGGCTGTCGGTAAATCTCCAAATATCAATAGATAAGCCACCTCGATAAAGGAATAATTATCGGCCAGATCTTCAATATCGTAACCCCGATAACGAAGAATTCCTTCTTCCCCATCGAGAAAAGTGATCTCACTTTGACAAGAACCTGTATTCTTAAAACCGGGATCAAGGGTAATCAAACCTGTTTGGGCCCTGAGTGTTTTAATGTCAATAGCACTCTCGTTTTCAGTCCCCTCAACAAGTGGAAATTTATAGTTTACTCCTTTGTAAATAAGATCAATTTGGTCTGCCATAAGTGTAATAAAGAATGGTAAAAATAAGTAAATAAGCGTCAAAAAACAACTGAGATCACAAGTGACCTAGCCGTTGCGACCAATTATTGATTCTTATTGTACGTTGAATGCTTTTTCCTTAGGATATACCGCTTCATTCCCCAACTCCTCCTCTATTCTTAAAAGTTGGTTATATTTGGCCATACGGTCACTCCTTGAAGCGGATCCAGTTTTGATCTGGCCGGTGTTCAAAGCCACGGCAAGGTCAGCGATAGTATTGTCTTCGGTTTCTCCCGAACGGTGCGACATCACTGAGGTATAACCCGCTCTATGCGCCATTTCTACTGCAGCAATGGTCTCAGACAATGTACCGATCTGATTAACCTTAATCAAAATAGAATTGGCAATGCCTTGTTCAATTCCTCTTGACAATCGGGTGACATTGGTAACAAAAAGATCATCTCCCACCAATTGTACCCTATCTCCGGCTTTCTCGGTCAAGGCTTTCCAGCCCTCCCAATCATTTTCATCCATTCCATCCTCGATAGAAATAATAGGATATTTTTCGGAAAGCTCTGCCAAATATTGCGCCTGCTCCTCTGACGTTCTTTTAACCCCTTTATCTCCCTCAAACTTGGTATAATCGTATACCCCATCTTCGTAAAATTCGGCAGCGGCACAATCCAAGGCAATCTTTACTTCATCACCGGCTTTATAACCGGCATTTTCGATAGCCTTTAAAATGGTTTCCAGAGCATCCTCTGTACCGTCGAGCGTAGGAGCAAAACCACCTTCATCCCCAACAGCAGTACTCAATCCCCTAGTGTGTAAAACCTTTTTAAGGTGGTGAAAGATCTCAGATCCCATTTGCATGGCATGGGTAAAACTTTCGGCCCCAATGGGCATCACCATAAATTCTTGAAAGGCAATAGGGGCGTCAGAATGCGAACCTCCATTGATGATGTTCATCATAGGTACGGGTAAAGTATGGGCACTGACCCCTCCTACATAGCGGTAGAGGGGTAAACCTAATTCATTGGTAGCGGCCTTAGCAGTGGCCAGTGAGATACCCAATATGGCATTGGCTCCCAATTTTGATTTGTTGAGGGTTCCATCCAAATCGATCATCGTTTGGTCTATTTTGTTCTGATCAAAAACAGATGCTCCTATTAGCTCCTGCGCCAAAACCTCATTGACATTCTTGACGGCTTGAGAAACTCCTTTTCCCATGTAGGTCTTTCCGCCATCTCTCAATTCTACGGCTTCGTGTTCTCCGGTCGAGGCACCGGAGGGAACTGCTGCACGACCCATGATCCCATTCTCTGTAATGACATCCACTTCAACGGTAGGGTTTCCCCTGGAATCAAAAATTTGCCTTGCGTGGACTTCAATAATTACGCTCATTGGTGTTTAAATTAAATTGGTTGTTATTTTTTGGTTGTATGATTTTTGATGTTTTGGTAAAACTCATCAAACAAATAAGTGGCATCGTTGGGACCGGGTCCTGCCTCAGGGTGATACTGCACAGAAAAGCAATTTTTATTTTTCATACGCAGACCCGCAACCGTTTGGTCATTCAAGTGAAGGTGAGTGATTTGCAGATCTTCGTGGGATTCTGCAGCGGATTTATCAACGGCAAAACCATGGTTCTGGGAGGTAATTTCTCCTTTACCGCTTAACAAATTGATCACCGGGTGGTTGATTCCCCTATGGCCGTTAAACATTTTGTAAGTGGGGATACCATTGGCTAAAGCAATAATTTGGTGTCCCAAGCAGATGCCAAATAAAGGTAAATTATGCTTGATGATCTCTTGGGCTAAATTTTGTGCAGTATGGAGGGGATCTGGATCGCCAGGCCCATTGGAGATAAAGAATCCATCGGGTTGCCATTCTTGCATTTGGTCAAAAGAGGTGTCATAGGGAAAGACTTTGATGTAAATCTCCCTCTCGGACAAATGACTTAAGATGTTGGTTTTGACACCCAAGTCTAAGGCAGCAACCTTAAAATCAGCATCGGGATCACCAAAGAAATAAGGTTCTTTGGTAGAAACTTTAGAGGCCAATTCCAGACCTTCCATGCTGGGCAATTCAGCCAGTTCTTTCTGCAAGGCTTCCTGTCGATCCAAATCGGTGGTAATAACGGCGTTCATCGCCCCATTTTCCCTAATATAATTGACCAAGGCACGGGTATCTACATCTGAAATGGCAAAAAGGTCATTTTCCTCCAGATAAGCTTCCAACGAAAGATCGGCCAAAGGACGGGAATATTCATAACTAAAGTTTTTACAGATCAACCCGGCGATTTTTATACCGTCAGATTGGGAGTCATCAGTATGTACACCGTAGTTTCCTATGAGGGCATTGGTGGTGACCATCAACTGACCAAAATAAGAGGGATCGGTAAAAATTTCCTGATAGCCTGTCATTCCGGTATTGAAACAAATTTCTCCAAAACGGGTACCTTCGGAAGCTACGGCTTTCCCGAAAAACTTAGTACCATCGGCCAATAATAAAAGTGCTTTTTTTCTGGTTTTGTAATACATAATTTAACACAAAATAACATAAAAAAAGGATAAACTGAATAGCTTATCCTTTAATAAAAGTTAAAATTATTAACAACAAAAGATATTATTCATCTCCTTCTTTTTCAGGTTCAGATGCTTTTTTATCTTCTGTCTTCTTTGCTGTTTTCTTTACTGTTTTCTTTGCTGTTTTCTTTGCTTTGGCTTTAGGGGCCGGTGCAGGAGTTTCCTCAGCGGCATTCTCGGTACTTTGGTCCTGAGCTGCTTCAGCAGTAACACCAGTTTCAGCACTCGCTCCTTTTTTTCTGGAACGGCTTCTTCTTATGGATTTTTTAGCGGCGGTTTTTTCGATATTATAAACTTCGTTAAAATCCACCAGTTCGATCATTGCCATAGAAGCGTTGTCACCCATACGATTACCCATTTTTATCACGCGGGTATACCCCCCCGGGCGATCACCGACTTTTTGGGCCACGGCATTGAAAAGCTCTGCTACGGCATATTTGTTCCTCAATGCACTAAAGACCAAGCGTCGGTTGTGGGTCGTGTCGTTTTTTGATTTGGTAATCAGAGGTTCTACAAACTGTTTCAATGCTTTAGCTTTTGCTAACGTTGTACTGATTCGTTTGTGTTCAATCAATGAAGAGGCCATGTTCGCCAACATCGACTTCCTGTGGGCTACTTTTCTGCCCAAATGATTGAATTTTTTTCCGTGTTTCATGATTTATTATCTAAAAAATCTAGTCTTTATCTAACTTATATTTGGCCAAATCCATCCCAAAAGACAGTCCTTTTAAAACCACCAACTCCTCCAATTCTGTCAATGATTTTTTACCGAAGTTTCGGAATTTCATCAGATCGTTTTTGTTGTAGGAAACCAAATCTCCCAGGGTATCAACCTCTGCGGCTTTCAAACAATTCAAGGCCCTTACTGAAAGATCCATATCTATGAGTTTGGTTTTGAGCAATTGTCTCATGTGCAAGGATTCTTCATCGTAGGTCTCTGCTTGGGCGATTTCATCGGCTTCCAGTGTAATACGCTCATCAGAGAACAACAAGAAGTGATGAATAAGGGTTTTGGCGGCTTCTGTCAATGCATCTTTGGGATGAATAGATCCATCTGTGATGATCTCAAAAACCAACTTTTCATAATCTGTTTTCTGCTCCACACGATAATTCTCGATGCTGTATTTTACATTTTTGACGGGCGTAAAGACCGAATCAATGGCAATCACTCCAAATGCAGTATTGGTTTTTTTGTTTTCCTCAGCAGGAATATAACCTCTTCCTTTTTCGATGGTTAGCTCCATGTTCAACTGAACTCCTTTTTCGAGGTTACAGATGACCAAATCCGGGTTTAATACCTGAAATCCGGAGATGAATTTCTGAAAATCAGCAGCCTTTAGTTGGTCTTGACCTCCCACCATAATGGTAACTTTTTCATCTTCGACATCTTCAATTTGTCTTTTGAATCTTACCTGCTTGAGGTTCAGGATAATCTCTGTAACATCTTCTACAATTCCTGGAATGGTAGAAAATTCATGTTCTATGTTTTCAATTTTGACGGAGGTAATCGCAAAACCTTCCAAAGAAGATAATAGTACCCTTCTCAGTGCATTTCCCACAGTTAGACCGTATCCCGGTTCAAGAGGGCGAAATTCAAATTTACCCTCAAACTCAGAGGAGTCGATCATGATTACCTTATCGGGTTTTTGAAAATTTAATATTGCCATAGTTTATTTCTTCCTGTGATTTAATTATTTTGAGTACAATTCTACGATCAACTGTTCCTTGATATTCTCAGGAATTTGAACGCGTTGAGGGATGCTAACAAAATTCCCTTCATAGGTTTCGTTATTCCAGGTCATCCATTCATAAACCGATGAATTGGCTTCCAAAGAAGCCGAAATGGCCTGCAAAGATTTAGATTTTTCTCTCACCCCAACCGTATCTCTGGGTTGGAGGGCATAAGAAGGAATATTAACCACTTTACCGTTTACGGTAATGTGTCTGTGAGATACCAATTGTCGAGCTGCATTTCTTGAAGGGGCAATGCCCAAGCGATAAACTACATTGTCTAATCTAGACTCGCACAATTGAAGCAACACCTCACCGGTAACTCCTTTACTGCTACTGGCTTTTTCAAAAATATTTCTGAACTGACGTTCTAAAATACCATAAGTATATTTTGCTTTTTGCTTTTCTAACAATTGGATTGCGTATTCAGATTTTTTTCCTCTCCTGCGGTTGTTTCCGTGTTGGCCGGGGGGGTAATTTCTTTTTTCAAAGGCCTTGTCCGCTCCGAAAATAGCTTCTCCGAACTTTCTGGCGATTTTTGATTTTGGACCGATATATCTTGCCATATAAAATGTTTGTGTTACGAATTAAGGTCTGATCATTCGATAACAGGTTAAATAATTAAACTCTTCTTCTTTTGGGAGGCCGACAACCATTGTGCGGCAGTGGAGTAACATCGATGATCTCTGCTACTTCTATCCCATTGTTGTGGAGGGTTCTGATGGCAGACTCACGTCCATTACCGGGACCTTTCACAAATACCTTCACTTTTCTTAATCCGGCTTCCAAAGCCACTTTTGAGACATCTTCGGCAGCCGTTTGAGCTGCATAAGGGGTGTTTTTCTTTGATCCTCTAAAACCCATCTTTCCGGCAGAGGACCAGGCTATGACCTCTCCTTTGTTGTTGGTCAAAGAAATGATGATGTTGTTAAAAGATGCATTGATATGGGCTTCGCCAAAAGCTTCGACAATGACTTTACGTTTTTTGGTGGTTACTTTTGCCATAGTTAGTTCCTATTATTTAGTGGCTTTCTTTTTGTTTGCAACAGTCTTCCTTTTCCCTTTTCGGGTTCTGGAATTGTTCTTGGTGCGCTGACCTCTCAAAGGCAATCCTGTTCTGTGACGAATTCCTCTGTAACAACCGATATCCATCAAACGCTTGATGTTCAATTGCAACTCAGATCGAAGTTCACCTTCAATTTTAAAGTTTCCCACAGCCTCGCGGATTCTTCCGGTTTCTTCGTCAGTCCAATCCGAAACTTTAGTGTCTTCACTGACTTTGGAAATTGCCAATATCTCTTGGGCACGGCTTTTACCGATACCATAGATATAGGTAAGTGCAATAACGCCTCTCTTTTGTTTGGGAATATCTACTCCTGAAATTCTAGCCATAATCTAACCTTGTCTTTGTTTGAATCGAGGATTTTTTTTGTTGATCACGTACAAACGTCCCTTCCTACGGACGATTTTACAATCCACACTTCGTTTTTTTAAGGAAGCTCTTACTTTCATTGTTCTATTTTAAAATCTATAAGTGATCCTTGCTTTTGATAAATCGTAAGGACTCATTTCTAATTTAACTTTATCACCGGGCAATAATTTGATATAATGCAAACGCATTTTCCCGGAAATATGCGCGGTCACAACATGGCCGTTTTCAAGCTCCACCCGAAACATTGCATTGGACAGTGCTTCGATTATAGTACCTTCTTGTTCTATTGCTGCTTGCTTTGCCATATTATATCGTTCCTGTTCTTCTGTTTCTGCTGGTTTTGGACATCAATCCGTCATAATGACGGTTCAATAAATACGAATTTACTTGTTGGATGGTATCAATAGCAACCCCTACCATGATCAATAAGGAGGTTCCGCCATAGAACAAGGCCCAGCCCTGTTGCATGCCAATGAGTTTGACCACTATTGCGGGGAAAACTGCAATCGCTGCCAGGTACAATGAACCGGGAAAGGTAATGTGCGACATGACAGTATCTAAAAACTCTGAAGTCTCGTTTCCGGGTCGAATACCGGGTACAAAACCTCCGCTTCTTTTTAAGTCATCAGACATTTTGTTTGTAGGAACCGTAATAGCAGTGTAGAAATAAGTAAAAATGATGATCAACACAGCAAATAATATATTGTACCACAATCCAAAAATATCTGAGAAATTGGTTTGGAGCCACTGACCGACAGAGGAGTCACCAAAAGCACCGCCCACATAGGCAGGGGCAAACATCAAAGCCTGTGCAAAAATAATCGGCATCACTCCGGAGGCATTCAGTTTTAGGGGGATGTATTGTCTTGAGCCAAACACATTTTTCTCATTGGCCCCGGCTTGGGTTCTCCTTGCGTACTGAACGGGGATCTGCCGTACGGCCATCACCAGAAGGACACTCAATAATATGATCACCACCCACAATACCAATTCGATAAGGATCATCATCAATCCACCATTGTTTTCAGAAACACGAGAAACAAATTCTTGTGTAAAAGAAAGCGGAAGGTTGGCGATGATTCCGACCATAATCAATAATGAAATTCCATTACCGATACCTTTGTCGGTTATTTTTTCTCCCAACCACATAGCGAAGATGGTTCCCGTAACCAAGATGATCACAGAGGAGATCATAAACAAAGGACCTCTACCAATGACAAAGGCACTGTCAGGCACACCCAAAGCGGAAAGCCCGTACAAATAAGCGGGTGCTTGAACTACACAGATCAATATGGTCAACCATCGGGTGATCTGGGTTCTTTTTTTGTTACCGCTCTCTCCCTCTTTTTGTAATTTTTGTAAGTAGGGTACTGCAATGCCCATCAACTGAACCACAATGGAAGCAGAAATATAAGGCATGATCCCCAAGGCAAAAACAGAGGCATTGGCAAAGGCCCCCCCTGTAAAGGCATTGAGAATTCCCAATAAACCTCCTCCATCAGTACGGTTGGCCAATTCTGCCAGTTGAACAGAATCGATCCCCGGCAGTACCACTTGAGCCCCCAAACGATAAATCAACAAAAGGGTCAGTGTGGTAACAATACGTCCACGCAACTCTTCAATGTTGTAAATGTTTAAAATGGTCTCAATAAATTTCTTCATCTCTGTTTGTTAAATCGTAACGGCTTCACCACCTGCTGCCTCAATCGCTGCTTTTGCAGTGGCTGAGAATTTGTGGGCAGATACTTTTAAGGGGGATTCCAATTTACCCCTGCCTAATATTTTTACCAATTCGTTTTTTCTCGCCAAACGCAATTCCACCAACTTATCAAACGTAACTTCTTTTTTCACCTTCTTTTCTTGTGCAAGATTTTGGAGTGTATCCAGGTTGATCCCTCTGTAGGCTACTCGGTTGATATTTTTAAATCCAAATTTGGGAATACGTCTTTGCAAAGGCATCTGACCTCCTTCAAAGCCGATCTTTTTAGAATATCCCGATCTGGACTTGGCTCCTTTGTGACCTCTTGCTGCTGTTCCTCCTTTACCTGAACCTTCACCACGGCCCAAACGTTTGCCTTGTCTTTGGGTAGAACCCTCTGCTGGTTTTAAATTTTGTAGACTCATCTTTAAACTTCTGTGGTTTTAACCAAATGTTTTACTTTATCGATCATTCCAAGAATGTTGGGGGTTGCCTCATGGGTAACCTCTTTTCCAATCCCTCTTAAACCCAGTGCCTCTAAGGTTCTTTTTTGGGACTGCATTCTTTTGATGCTGCTTTTGACTTGAGTAACTTTTATCTTGGCCATGATCTAAATTCTTATCCGTTAAAAACTTTTTCCAAACTGATTCCTCTTTGTTTGGCAATGGTTTGGGGGCTTCTCAATTGAAGAAGTGCATCAAAGGTGGCTTTCACCACATTGTGAGGATTTGAGGACCCTTGAGATTTTGACAATACATTGTGTACCCCTACGGCTTCGAGTACCGCACGAACGGCTCCTCCTGCTATAACTCCTGTACCTTCGGAAGCTGGCTTCAAAAAGACTCTGGCTCCTCCGTATTTACCTTTTTGTTCGTGGGGCAAGGTTCCTTTGGCGATGGGAATACGAACCAAGTTTTTCTTGGCATCCTCAACAGCTTTGGCAATGGCTTCGGAAACTTCCTTGGACTTTCCCAGTCCCTGACCTACTACACCATTCTCATCTCCCACCACTACAATGGCAGAAAATCCAAATGCTCTTCCTCCCTTGGTCACTTTTGTTACACGCTGAACACCTACCAAACGGTCTTTTAGATCCAGACCCGCAGGTTTTACCAATTCAACATTTTTATAATCTTGATACATATATCTTTTTTAAAAATTTAAACCTGCTTCACGAGCACCGTCAGCGAGTGACTTGACCCTGCCATGATACAAATAACCACTTCTGTCAAAACCGAGGGTGGTTACACCTGCTTTTTTAGCACGCTCTCCAATCAGTTTTCCAACCAATTGAGCTTCGCTAATTTTGTTGTCAGCTTTGGCATCTGCCACTTCTTTATCTCTTGAAGATGCAGCGACAAGGGTCTTTCCATTCACATCGTCAATGACTTGTGCATAGATTTCCTTGTTACTGCGATAAACAGACAAACGGGGCTTTTCGGGAGTTCCCTCAATGATCTTTCTGATCCTGAGGTGGATTCTATTTCTTCTTGCTGATTTTGTTAATCCCATAACTATTTGATTATGCAGATTTACCTGCTTTTCTTCTAATTTGTTCTCCTACAAACTTCACTCCTTTTCCTTTGTAGGGTTCAGGTTTTCTGAATGATCGAATCTTTGCTGCCACATATCCCAACAACTGCTTGTCGTGTGAAGTGAGTTTGACGATCGGGTTCTTTCCTTTCTCAGATACCGTCTCAACTTTAACCTCGGGAGCAATATCAAATAAAATATTGTGAGAAAAACCTAAGGCTAAATCCAATTTTTGTCCTTGATTGCTGGCACGGTATCCTACTCCTACCAATTCTAATTCTTTGGTGAATCCTTTGGTAACTCCTTCGACCATATTGTAGACCAATGCACGATACAGACCGTGTTTTGCACGATGGTCTTTTGAGTCGGAAGGACGCTTTACCGTTAGAGTATTATCGTTTAACTCAAAAGTCACGTTACTGTAGTCTTGAGTCAATTCTCCCATTTTTCCCTTCACAACGATCTTATCCGATTGGATGTCTACGTGGACACCTTCGGGGATAGTGATGGGATTATTACCTATTCTAGACATTTCTGTTTTTTAATTTTTTTAATATACGTAACAAAGTAATTCTCCCCCCACATGTTGTTTTGAAGCTTGCTTACCGGTCATTACGCCCTTGGAAGTAGAGACGATCGAAATCCCTAATCCGTTCAAAATCCTGGGGTAATTGTCCGCAGAAGTATACTTTCTCAAACCGGGGGTACTAATTCTTTGTATTTTTTTGATCACAGGCTCTTTGGTGATATGATCATATTTGAGGGCAATTTTGATATTACCTTGGTGATTTTCTGTTTCTTCAAACTTGTAACTCAGGATGAAACCTTGATCGTACAATATTTTGGTGATCTCTTTTTTTAATTTTGACGCAGGAATATCTACCACCATATGTCCGGCGGAGTTGGCGTTTCTGATTCGGGTCAAATAATCTGCAATAGGATCTGTAAACATATTTTTTTATTATTGAATTACCAGCTTGCTTTGGTTACCCCCGGAATTAATCCTTTGTTGGCCATTTCGCGGAAGGTTACCCTTGAAATCCCAAACTGACGAATATACCCCTTGGGACGACCGGTTAATTTACAACGGTTGTGCATTCTCACCGGAGAAGCATTGCGCGGCAACTTTTGTAAAGCCTCATAATCCCCGGCTTCTTTGAGGGCCTTTCTTTTGGCAGCATACTTGTCAACAGTTTTTGCTCTTTTTCGTTCGCGAGCTTTCATTGATTCTTTAGCCATAACTAACTCTTTTTAAAGGGTAATCCCAATTCGCTCAACAATGACTTTGCTTCCTTATCTGTTTTGGCAGACGTAACAAAGGAAATGTCCATTCCTGAAATTTTGTTAACCTTGTCTATATCGATCTCGGGGAAAATGATCTGTTCTGTAATCCCCAAATTATAATTGCCTCTTCCGTCAAAACCATTGGCTTTTACCCCCTGAAAATCTCTAACCCGAGGCAGAGCAGTAGTGACCAATCGGTCCAAAAATTCGTACATGCGTTTTCCTCTGAGGGTGACTTTGGCACCAATAGGCATCCCTTTACGGAGCTTAAAGGCAGCAACGTCTTTTTTGGAGATGGTAGAGATGGCTTTCTGGCCGGAAATTCCGGTCAGTTCATCAACGGCATAGTCGATCAATTTTTTATCGGCCACAGCAGCCCCTACTCCACGGCTGATGACAATCTTTTGAAGTTTGGGAACTTGCATCACGTTGACATACCCAAACTCTTCTTTCAACGCACCAACAATGCGGTCGTTGTATTCTTTCTTTAGTCTTGCTTGATAACTCATTACACTACTTCATTATTTTTTTTTGCAAAACGAACCTTGTTTCCGTCTTCTTCCCGATACCCCACACGAGTAGCTTCTCCATCGGCAGTAGTCAAAGAGAGGTTAGAAATATGGATCGCAGCTTCCTTTTCAACAATTCCACCTTGAGGATTTTGAGCACTGGGCTTGGCGTGTTTTTTGATCATATTAACCCCCTCAATGAAGGCTTTGTTTTGATCGCGCATCACTTTGATCACCTTACCTTCAGAGCCTTTATGTTCTCCGGCGACCACCAGTACTTTATCGTCTCTTTTTATTTTTATCTTAGCCATAAGTATGATTTAAAGCACCTCGGGTGCCAATGATACGATTTTCATAAATTGTTTGTCTCGAAGCTCTCGAGCCACAGGACCAAATACGCGTGTTCCTCTCATTTCTCCGGTAGGGTTTAATAAAACACAAGCATTGTCATCAAAACGAATGTAAGATCCGTCAGCACGTCGAACTTCTTTGGTAGTACGAACCACTACCGCTTGAGACACTTGACCTTTCTTGACGGTTCCTGATGGGGAGGCTTCTTTGACAGAAACAACGATCTTATCTCCGAGAGAGGCATATCGTCTTTTGGTTCCTCCCAATACCCTAATGGCCAAAACTTCTTTGGCTCCGGTATTGTCAGCTACTTTTAATCTGGATTCTTGTTGTAACATGATTATTTAGCTCTTTCTATTATTTCCACCAAACGCCAACATTTTGATTTACTCAAAGGACGGGTTTCCATTATTTTTACTGTATCGCCTATATTGCAATCATTCAGATCATCATGGGCGACATATTTTTTGGTCTTTAAAACGAATTTACCATACATGGGGTGCTTCACTCTTTTGACCTCAGAGACTACAATGGATTTTTCCATTTTATTGCTGGTCACTACACCAATACGTTCTTTTCTTAAATTTCTATTTTCCATGTCCTCAGGCGATAATTTCATTTTGCTTGGCAGTAATAGCCGTCAACAATCGGGCTACTGTTTTTCTGACTGTTTTGATTTGTAAGGGATTTTCCAGTGGGCTAACGGCATGATTCATCTTTAGATCAGACAATTGCTTTTGAAATTCTGCCAGCTTGTCTTGCAAGTCCTCAAGGGATAATTTTTCGATTTCTGATGTTTTCATTTTCTTCTAAAATTAGGCTTGAAAGTCTCTGGCAATAATGAATTTTGTCTTTACGGGTAATTTTTGTGCAGCCAATCTGAGGGCCTCCTTGGCAACATTCAAAGGGACCCCTGCGATCTCAAACATAATCCGCCCGGGCTTTACCACCGCTACAAAGTATTCGGGTGCACCTTTTCCTTTACCCATCCTAACCTCTAAAGGCTTTTTGGTAATGGGCTTGTCCGGAAAAATTTTGATCCACAATTGACCCTCTCTTTTCATGTATCGGGTAGCGGCGATCCTTGCCGCTTCGATCTGTCGAGAGGTAATGAATTTTGAATCCAAAGACTTGATGCCGAACATACCGTTGGACAGTTGGCTTCCTCTTTGGGAAATCCCCTTCATGCGCCCTTTTTGCGCTTTTCGGAATTTGGTTCTTTTAGGTTGTAACATTTTACCTATCTATTATTGTTGTTTCTTCTTCTTTGCTGACGTCCGCCGGATCCACCGCCTTTGTTGGTTCCGCCTCCAGACTTCTTGGACATACCTACCAAGGGGGAAAGTTCTCTTTTTCCAAAAACCTCACCTTTCATGATCCAAACTTTGATGCCTAATCTACCATAAGTAGTATGGGCTTCTACCAATGCGAAATCGATGTCTGCTCTAAAGGTAGACAATGGTATCCTTCCCTCTTTATAGGACTCTGATCGTGCCATTTCTGCAC
>VMHT01190508.1_pt1 | contig 14674 bp, 30 predicted proteins | sample 4693611 | NCBI WGS metagenome assembly VMHT01 (sample SAMN12280063, study PRJNA550983) | marine metagenome | isolation source: seawater sampled from same location over 5 years 0.02-0.2 micron viral filtrate | place: USA: collected off the coast of southern California halfway between the port... ... | reverse complement strand
GTCTGAATATCCTTGAAGTATAATTGTAGTAGTTCCACCACCTTTTTCATCATCTACTAAATCATTATAATATCTATAAGCATCAGAATAAAAATCAAACATTTTTTCTTCCGTTTTACCACTATAAGGAATATATAAAACTTTAAATTTAGCATATCCTTCTACCGAAAATGTTTCCATGTTTGTTTTGTTTTATTGTGTTAATATAATGCGAAGTGCTAAATATAGCGGAATAATATACAAAAGTAGGTGAACCGCTTTTTTTGTTAGTTTGTCGAGTGTATTCATGCTTCAATGATTTTTACCATTTTACCTTTATAGTGTTTTTCTTTATATTCTTGTAGTGCTGGTAGATAGTGTGAATCCATTAAAATCCCACCCCAATGATTTATCAATTGATAATATTTTATTTCGTTTTTCATGTTATTAGAAATTAAAGGAAACTTTGTCAATGTTTAGTAAAATATACGCTACTCCGATAACGGTTGTAATGCTGTAAATTGTTGCAATGATTAGCGCAAAGGTTTCAATTGTTTTTTGTGTTCTGTTGTTTGTGTTGTTTGTTTTCATATTGTTTGTTTTAAAATTTATATAAACCTGTGGATAGATAGTATCCTAAACTGTGTAAAAGGGATGGGCTAAATACTTTGGTGTTACTATCCTCATAGTAAGCTGTAACCAACTCATCACCCTTCATTATTACGGTGTATAAATCTCCCTGATACATTGTTCTAAATTTCTGCTCTAAAGTTCTCATAATATTTGTTTTTGTTGGTACAAATATGCGATGTTTTTTTGTTTCCAATGTTAAGCCAATGTTAAGAAATTGTTAAGTAATTGTTAAGGACAAATTTAACATTTAGTTAACTTCAGTACATGTACATTTGCAAGATGGACACAAAACACCAAAATGTCAGATTTCTCCTACACCATGTAGGGCATGCCCTACACATGCCGAAATCCAAGCATACACCCCCCTATTGAATTCATACCCCTATTAAATTCATAGGGTATTAAATTCATAAAAGGGGGTATTGAATTTAATCCGAGTATGCGATTAAGAACATGCCGAGCAAAATAAAAGTTACTCCAATTTTAAACATCATATATTTCATCTTTAAGTTCGTCAAAATCAAAATCGTATGTTTCTTCCAACAATACGCAATAAGCAACCTGCGATACGCTTGTACATTCAAGCTCCAAATCAGACCAATCATACACATTATACTCCTTCATTATATCTAAGCAACGAGAATAATACATACATTCGTTGTCTATTTCTTCAATTATGAATGTGCGAAGCTCATCTTCATTTGCTATTGAATTGTCCGACATCATATACAATATATTATCTTTTAATTCTTCCTTCCATTTGTGTTTATTAAATCTCATCTATTTCTTTTTTAATATTATCTAAATGCATCTTTTGCATCTTTTTATTTTCTTTAACTACTTGATTTATGATGAATGACAAATCTTTATATAAGGAGTCAGTATTCCATACCAACCATTTATCGTCTCCATAACCTATATGCATCTCACCATTAGAGCATTGTAGATGACTGGTTTCATGTATATATGTAATATTGCAATTATCAAGCATCTTCATTGCTTCGTCAATTTCGTTTACAAGATACTTTGCAAGTTTATCATCTTTTATTTGCTCAATATAATCTTTGCAATTCTCTAATACTGTTAATACTTCGTTATTCATTTGTATTTATTTATATATGTTAATCATCTTACTAATTACTGCATCAACAATTTCTTCTTCTTCTTCAATGTCGTATGCAATAGTATAGGTTTCTAATATATCAACAATATCTCGATATATATTATCTGTCCACCTATCTGTTACTTTATGTACTAATTCATCTTTTGTCATTTGTATTTATTTTTATGTTCAATGCAAACATACGAAGCATAATGTTACCCAATGTTAAGCCAATGTTAAGTAATTGTAAAATATTTACTATCTTTGTAGTATCATGTTTAAAGGCAAATATATGTATAAATGGAATAAGGAAGGGGATATCGAAGCAATCCCACAAGAACAAGAACAAAATCAGGCGTGTGTATTTAACGTAACTAGGGGTATTGAATTGCCAGAGGAGGGTATTGAATTCACAGAGGAGGAAACCCCTATTAAATTCACAAGGAAGGAAACACCAATCTTTACAGGGGTATTGAATTACTTTCCAGATGCGATAAGAGAAGTTGCAAAGTGTTCTTACGTTGGACAACAACAACACAATCCAGACAAACCGCTACATTGGGATAGAAGCAAGTCAGGAGACGAATTAGACGCTCTTTCTAGGCACTTACTTGAAGCAGGTACTATTGATACCGATGGCATCAGACACTCCGCTAAGGTAGCTTGGAGGGCGTTAGCTAACTTACAAAAGGAACTGGAAAAAACCGTCAAATAGAGCGTTTAAATTTCTAGTGGTACTCAGCATCATCTTTTGCGAGAAGTGCCATGAAACCCAATACAGTAGGGCTTAAATAGCGTGTTTTAGCGCAGTACGTACATACCTTTCGGCACAGTTCTTTCAAGGGCGTATTGAATTCCGTACCTGCTAGCATCTACGCCATGATTCCAAGAATCTCGTGGTATGCTACCCTTCAGCTTCCAAGCATAGTTGTTAAACTCTCGTATTAAATTCACAGAGTCATTATCTATTATTATGTTGTAATCTTGCATAAGAGCGATGCCTGATAAGATACTACCTTTCTTTTTTATAGTAGGTGTAATGTTTTTAAGTCCTTTTGTTTTTAACTCTGATATAAGTCGAGGCTCACTATTGTCGCATACAATCAGATTGTTTCCTGCATACCTTCGGCACATCTCAAATATATTAGAAGTAGATAGACCTGCTTTGTAGAAGTGTTCTTTTATCCATATCGTCTTTCGCAACTTGTCTGTTGCTATTTCTACTAATGCCGATGGGTCAACACTAAATCCAAAGTCAAGTCCAAATACTGTATCGTACTCGTTATTGAAGTCTCCAATCTCCCAATGAGTAAACACAACCCCTTCTGCTTTCTCAAGCCATCCACCTAGTATCTGATGCTTGTACTTCTCTGGTCTGCGTCTTTGCATGACCTCCACTTGTTCTACAAACGATGAAGATAAGTGCTGCTTGTTATCAAGGTATGTTGTATGTATATAGCTTACATTCTCTTTAATGCCATTGTAACCATCTGTAATGCCTCTATTCTCAAAGAACCTCTCATATATCCAATGCTGTTTAGTTGTGGGGTTTAGAATAAGGATACAGCGATTCTGCTTTCCAGTAGCACGAACAGAGTAGTCAATCTTTTCAAACGATTCCTCGTCTGTAAGTTCCTCTGCTTCATCCAAGACAAATGTCGTAACGCCTTGAATAGACTTGAGTTTGGCTGTCTGGTCTCCACTCGCAGTCTTAATACCACTAAACAGAATGCTGCTCCCTGTTAGATTGTTTATAATCTCATTCTTTGTTATGGTAAAGTTTTCCGCTATACCCATCAGCTCAATCTTTTCCAAGAACTCTGGTATAATAGACATAGATGCCGAAGTCATTGTATATCGAGTGAACAGTATTCGATGACCAGTCTCGTATGTTAGAAGCACCAAGAATGTGTTTACGCCAAATGATTTACCAGAACCTCTACCGCCTGTAATTACAAAGTACCTACTGGCATCCTTAAACAAAGGATTGTACTTAGGATTAAGATTTACCTTGTTCATCCTTTACCTCTGTTGATTCAATATCAATAATTTCTTCTGGTTGTAGGAAAGATATTACAGGAATGTTTACTTCTTGCTTTACGTTAATATCCTTCTGCTCTTTTGGTTTACCATACTTGTACTCCCATAGTAAACGTAAGTGTGCAAAGGAATCCTTACTCATCTCAGCAAGCGTCTCCCATGCTTTCTTCTCGCTTCCAAATGCTTTCTTCATTGAACCGAGTGCAAAGTTCTTTATGTCCGCTTCTTTGGCTTTAGGCTTTCGCCCCTGCCCTCTGGACACTCCTTTTACAGCACCGTTATTCCTTCTTCCATCAGAATATGGAACGTGTGGTTTAGTCTCCTTAGGCTCTGGTTTTGGCTTGATTGGTATTCCTAACTCAGCTTTCTTCTCATCCGATATTAGGCTTCTCTTCTTGGGTCTTGGCATGTTTAAATAATAAAGTTCATACCTAAGTGTTTAAGTGCCTGATTTACTGTGAGTAATATCTAGTCATTAATGTATCAATTTGACTATTATAATACCTAACAATATCATCGTTATCCTCTTTTTGTTGTGCCAAAGCTAATTGGTCTTTAAAGTAGGCATACGACCTTACAAATACGTCTTTACTTAGTGCCATGTCTTATTGATATATTGAACTGCTTATTCCTTCAGAGGCATAATAAACCTTTGTCTGTTGGTTTCTCGGTTGTATATTATTAGATATAGAGTTCCTTAAATCATCTTTAAGTTTATTAATATCATTCTTTAAGTCTGATATTTCTAATTTAAGCCTAAGATTCTCTTCCTCAAAATCAATCTCTGGCTCTCCAGCAAGACCACAAAATTCATTTCGTATTGAATCAAACCTCCTCCTAAACAATTTGTCTTGGGTGTAGTCTATTTCAAATTCATTTATCTGATGCAATACAGTAGCATGATTCTGTTTTATAGGTAATGTATCTGCAATAGAGCGAAGAGACATCTGTTTGTAAAACTCCCTCATTAATTTGTAATACATTCTTCTGGCGAATACAACTTCTCTTTTTCTAGTTTTATTACCTATATTAACACCAGTCTTTTCCTCTACTAATCTTTTAAGATATTCTATCTCCAATTCCATCTAATTCTTTTTTATATTCATCATAAGCTTCCATTGCACCTTGTATGCATTCATACTGTTCTTCATCTTTAAAGTGTTCTATTAAGAACTTTACTTCACTTAACATCAACATACCTTCTCTTAATGACAGAAGCACATCCTCTCGGCACTCTTCTTTAGCTTGTTGATACTCCATCTTTATCTTTGTTGACATCCTCTTTAATCAAAGCCTGAACCATTATATAAACATTGGTTAGTGCCTTCTCTAAAGCAGTTATTCGCTGTTCTTGTGTCAGCTTCTTTTTCCTCATAAAATACCAGTTATGGTATATTGGTCTATATTCTTTGGCTCATCAGAAAACCAAGTGTTAAATACGCTAACCGCATTATCAACTAATTGTTCTCCTTCATAATAAAACTCTTCACTTACATTATATATGCCAATATCTTTAGTTTCTTTATCTACGCATAAAAATACAAAATCTTTATAGTCTATACCAAATAAATTGCAATAAATAAATACTTGACTTGCGTAACCATACTTCTTACAGTTATAAGGAAAGCTACCTTCTGAAAGACCAGTTGTTGTTTTAAGGTCAACAATAGCCCTACCAGCATTGAGCGCATCAGCTTTACCTCTAAAGGGAAGAAACATAATGTTTCCGATAGCTGGCTTCTCGTAATCAAGACCCTTTAATAGCATTTCAGCATCGTAACTACTATATATAGCGTCAGACATTCTCATTATCTCCTCATACTCCTTTCTAAGGAACGTCATTGGATTGTCGGTAAACGCCTCCTTATACAACTTAGTGTTTCTTGTACTGGCATCTACCCAATTAAGGTTTCCGAACTTTTCAGGCTCAAAGACTGCCAAGTGTAAAAGCCATCCTGTTGTCATGGCACTTGTACGTTTGTTAGCAAACCTCAACGACTTAGCGTATGCCTTAGGTGATTTATTTAAGAGTTTCACACTACTACTACTAAGGGCATTCTTACCTAAATACTCGTAATAGAACTCGTCTCTCTCCATCTCCTTTAGAATAGAATCCTTATCCCAAAACTTTCCGTCTAGTGTAACTATCTGATTACTCATCTATTCTTCTTTTAGCTAGTTCTGGTGCTATAAATTGCATGGGGTGAAATTCCTCAAACACCTTGTTTAGTGTGTACCTAATCTCCTCTCTGTTCTTCTTACCTTCTTCTGAATACTTCCACTTAGCAAGTTCCATTTCTTCTAGGTAACTTTTTTCCATTCTATCTATCTTATCAGGGTCAAGAGAACCTCTCTCTCGCATCTCCTGAAATAACTCATTTGATTTACTCATTGTAATTGTCTTATTAATAACTTAATTAATTTTTCTATTTTATCTAATATCCAAGACAAAGGTGTGTTAAATGCATAGTAAATTAGTTGTAACACACACTCAAGAATCCAGAATATGAATACAAGAACGATTACAAATACTAACTTCAGTAAGTTTATGGGGGATAATATAAATCTTAATAACTTGTCCATTTGCTTATTATTTGAAACAAATATACAAACTATTTAGTAATTAACAAAATATAAACAAAGAAAAGGTGAGTTGATATTACTTCTTAGGGCTAAAATTATCTTTCCAAATAGTGTAGCATACTGCCATTCTTTGGTCAGAATCTTTATATTCAGAAGCCATTTTACCATTACCGATGCAACGCACTACAAAATCCTTCTGCTTCTCGTATTTCTTTGGTTTAATTAGTGGCATATCAAAACTTGCATTTATAGCAATCCCAATGATTGCCTAGTGTATTTAAGTAATCAATAAATCTAATATTGTTTTTATAAATCCACCCACCATTATAATAAACCTGTGTAACCACACACTTATCAATAGGAACATCAATATCATCTTTATCAAAATTGTGTTCTAATTTTATAACACATGATTTATTGGTGTGCCAAGAATTACAAATACGCTCAAGAAGTATTCTTTGTCCAGTAGGTATGCTAGTTCCTTTATATTTAGATTCAATAAGTATTAGAACCTCATTATCAAATTCAAGTACAGCATCAATATCTGACGGATGTATCTTTCCGTTTTGAATACCCGTAAAATCTAAACCTTGTTTAGTTCTGTTACTATTTCTTATTAAACTCATTATGTATCTTTAGTAGTTTTTGTTTTACAGGTTTAAAGCAACTGCTGCAATTTGTAGGTTTAACCTTATCATTGAATATCCTGTTGTAAACAGAGTATATTTCTTTTACCATGCTTCCGCTAATTGTATTCTTAGCATCGGTAAATAGCCATTCTATAATATCTAATTCTTGGTCAGTAGGGGCATTGTATTTCTTATAAGGAAAGAGGTCATTTAGTAATTCCTGTCTGCTTTCACAACCGCAATCTTCTCCCAATACAGCTTTAGCAACCTTATCAATACCAGTCTTACGAAACACCTTCTCTACAGTATCTCCAAGTCCTGTTGACTTAATCTCTTGTGATTTCTTTCCTGATGACTTCTTTCGCATTTTTCAATGTATTAAATATACTACTTAAACTTATTTTTGTTTCTCTGGCAATATCTCTCATGGACATACCCCTATGATAATAGAGATTAAAGATACCTTTGTCGTACCAATACCAATCCTTAACCAGAGTTTCAACTCTCTTAAATAACTCTTCTTCTTTTTTCTTTTCTTCGATAGAATCCAAGCTATCTTCATACATTCCCTCAAAATTATCATCCGTAATCTTATCTGTTGAAAATACGATTGGATTTTTCTTACAGCTCGTGTGTGTGTTCGCATAATATAAATTTCTTAATGTAATGTAAATATAAAAGGTGTTGACCTCTGTATCATTATACATAATTTTTTGTGGTTCTTTAACATAATCAAAAATCCTAACAAACATCTCCTGAACAAGCTCTTTTGCCTGTTCACTTGAAATGTCAAAAGACATAGCCATGTTATACCAATCATCATATTTATTTGCTAGTTTTTCTAACAACTCTTCCTTAGTCAACATAATCTATTAAAGTTAATATTTGCTCAATCGAATTGCATACAGCGTAATTGCCATTCCAACCCTCTTGAAACTGCACCTCATCAGGTGTTAACTTCTGTTGACTCTTTGTTTTATTTCCGTCTTTCAACTCAATCATATAATTACTATTTCTGTAACCTAGTACCAAGTCTGGCGCACCTCTACCCAACTGATGAGTATGTAAGACTGAAACGCCTAAATCTCTTAATTGTTTCACTACTTCTTTTTGGTTTGCATCTACTCTTGCTTTTTTACGCATCTTTGAACATCTATATCTTTAAATGGAGTGTACCCATCAAAGTAATACCTTTGTTCTCTTATGTTAAAATTAATGCCCTCCACATCCTGTGGAATACCAACCAACTTCTGTTTCTTAATCTTTTGTGAACCAAAGATAACGCTTGTATCTGAGAAATCCAAAGCACGATTAGGCCTCCATACAAACATCACATTATCTGCCTTGTCTGAAAACGTACCGCCACCCTTTATCCTGTTCACATCAGGCTTGTAATATCTTCCACCCTCGTCTTTCTGTGGTGTAACTTGGTGTGCCACTAAATTCACAGATATATGATTCTCAATGGCAAACCTTTTTAACTCACTCATGAATCGACTAATGTATAAATCCTCACGCTCTCCTTTGTACATCTTATGCTGCACCGTATTGTATGGGTCAATGATAAGAGAACGTATACCCTTTGTCTTAACAAGAAACTTTGCCCTGTCAAATATAGAATCTAGGTTAAAGTTCTTTCTTGGGTATATTAAGAAAAAGTGTTTCTTTACAAACTGAATTGCCTCATGATACTCGTCTTTAGTCATCTGATTATTCTTGTAATATGGGTCAGCACTCTTGCCAATATACATTTCTACAATGTCATTAAAAAAGTCTTTCATTGGCATATTCTCAGGACTGAACACCCCAAACTTCCAACCATCATGAAACGCCTTAACAGTAGCAAGTTGATTCAATAACAAAGACTTTCCTTCATTCTGATATCCTGTCCATATATTAACCTCTCCCATTCTCCAAGTCCAAGCCTTATCTATGTGAGGAATGTAAGTGCTAGAACCTCTTTCTTGACCATTTTCAAAACCATCAATCATAGACTCAACAACATCATCCACATCAAAGATACCCTCTACTTTGGGTGCTTCAGCCGTTTTAAGGCGATTTATGAGACTTTCTTTGCCTTCATTAAGCAAAACCTCATTGGCATCTTTATAGTTCTTTAAATCGACTATTTTACACTTCTCTGCCCCAAAACGTCTAATTAACTCTTTTTGTAGATTCCTTCCGTTATCGTCATTATCTGTTGCAATGTATATTTCAGATGCACTATCAAACACATCATAGCAATTCGTTAGGCACTCCAACTTCTTGTCAATAGATTTATCGCCAACATTGGGTGCGCCCATGTTTACAGAGGTGTGCCAAGTAATACCTGCTACTTCCCAACTCAATGAATCAATCTCTCCTTCACATATAACAATTCTCTTCGCATCTTTTACTCTATCGTAATTGTATATGATTGGTTTCGCATCTTTTGCCTGTGTAAAGAATTTACCATTAATGCCTCGTTTCTTGTAGTTTACAAGTTCTCCATCTTTGATATATGGAAACACAATGTTTCTATCATTATCAGAGGATTCGATTTTGTTTATATCAATTACGTTATCTGTAATACCTCTATCATTAAGGAATTTACGACCCTTAACAGATATTTTACTCATGTTTGTTTTTAACGGTTTTGCGTATTGTTTCATTTCTCTTACTTTTTTTACATTTCCCTTCCAAGCACACTTATGGCAGTTATATACACCATCAACAATGTTAATAGACATACAAGTGTCCTTCCAGTTTTCTTTACCTAATTGCTTACATTTTGGGCATTTTACTTTTTGCTGAGCATCGTTTCCCTTCGGTTCTATGCCTAAATCTAAAAATTCCTGTATAAACATTTGGTAGTCTTGTTTTTATTTTGTTTTTTTTACAATTATATAACATGTTACGTATTATAACATGTATCGTATTATAACATGAGTATTAAAGATATATAATATGTATCATATTATAATTCTTTACATAACATGTATCGTTTCGTAACATGTTAATGCTTGTACTGAGGATTGATATATATTCTGCGTTGTTTACCATCATAACCTAAACTTTTCGTATCTCTGCGTATACAGGCACTTTCCTCAAGTTTCTTTAATATTCTATATATAGTCCTGTCTGTTAAAGAGAAAGTCTCACACAAATGCTTATTAGTGGCAAAACAATATCCCTTACCTAATGACAAGGACTTAATGTATGAAAATACTGCTTTTTCAGTAAAATTCAATTTACTTAAACCTTCCATATCTACTTTTATATAATTAGTTTTCATAGCTAAAAAAAGGGGGTCTTACGACCCCCCTCATGTTTAGTTGAAGGGAAAGTCATCATCGACCTTCACAGCTTCACGTTTTGGCTTGTTATCAGAAGATGGTTGCCACTCATCAATGTAAACACTATGAGTTTTACCATACAAGTCTGCCTCTTTCTTTTTAGAGACTCCTAATCTTAAATAACGCTCTCCGTTATATTCACTCCAAAAGTCTTTAACTTTGGATTCAGCAATAGAGATGTTTACAATCTCCATTCCGTTTGGTGCTTGTCGACCTGTGCCGACATACTTCTTTTCAGTCATAATTTATGTATTTAATAATTGTTCTACTTTTTTACTTACTTTATAATGCTTTCTAATATCTTGCATTGTTTTACCTGATTTTAACGCTTTCTTAGCGTTATCAAACTTACTGCCTTTATCTGGCAACCAACTACCATCATCTGCAACTGCATTTGATTTAGTATCATGTTTGTTAGTTGAATCGGCATCCTTTGTATCATCTATTAAGAATAAACCATTTAGGGCATACTTTCTAGCGTAAGATGAACTACTACCAAAGCATTGCGCCACATCCATACCCTTTTTATTAGGGTCAATACCTGCTTGTGCTGAAACCTCAATTACACCTTCATTGTCCATGAATTGTGCTGTTGATTCAACAAAAGAAAGTCCGTTGTCTAATTCTATAACCTTATCAGAAATAGTCAAGACAACTTTATGTTCTACAAGTAGAGGTTTAACTGATTCCAGTATATCCTCACAATTACGGTACTTATATTTACCGAAACTGTTATATTGATTTTTAGGTGCTTTCAGTCTCCCCTGAATGTTCACCAGTTTTTCATATATATTCATAGGGCAAATATATAAATTGCAACTGACATTACAAAATAATATCGAAATTATTGAAGTTATCTTTGTATTTGTTTGTTAAAGATAGACGCATTGCCTTCTGTTCTATATTGGGAATAATAAAGAATCCATTGTATTCATCGAACCATACCGCAAAAAAGTCACATAAATGCTTTGGATAAATGCCGCCCTCCCTATGTAAAGTAACTCTGGTATTATTATCTTCTGGGTCTTTCTGCCTATTAGCACTTACGTATTTAACTTGAATCTTAAATACCTTACCATATCTTTCAAGCAAACAATCATAAGCGGAGGCATCTAATAGCGGCATGGACACATTAAATCCATTCTCCATTGCTCTTGTAGCGAACTTGTATTCCGCAAAACAACCTTTTTGGTTTCTGTCCATTCAACTAATATACAAAAAAAGTGGCAACCTAAAAAAGTTACCACCTTTATGAAACAAAATAAGAAAACAAATGAAAACAGGGATAACCTGAACACCACAAATATACCCTATTAAATTCATAAATGGGTATTGAATTCATAGAAGTTATTAACGACCTTGCCCCCTGTATTTTTTCTTGTACCCTCTTTGACCCACTGATGCATTCTTTGAGTGTACATTTGGTCTTTTACTCCTAGAGTCTGGAGTATATGCGTTAATTATTTTCTTTGGCACTTTTCTTATATTTTTCCCAAGTTCTCCCAACAAAGTACGCACCATAGACAGTAACGAGTAATGTTTGAAAAATAGGGATATATTCTTTCTGTATTCTAAACTGTCCAATGTTTCCATCGGTAAATGCCAATAAGGTAAACATAACTGTAAGAAATACCAGAGTAAGCGGTCTAATATTCTTCGACAGCCAGCTATCACTTTGCATGTCATATTTCCAACGCTCCGTAACTTGTTGTTGAGCATCTTTATCAGCATCCTCTAATAGTCTTTCAATACGTTCTTTGGCTAATAGCCTTTCTTCATCGGTAGTAGTTAACTTATCTATAACACCACCAATGTCTTTTATAAGACCGCCAGTTATTAGATTAAGTATCTTTTTCATCTAGTAAGTCCAGATAACATTCTTTGGTTTACTTGGGTCAACATCTATGTGTATAAAATTGCTACCTATACCTATTCTACCAACACCAACAAGTCTTATAGCATTTAGTAGTTTAAACCTAGACGATGAATCGGTTACAGCTAAGTCTGCTGCAAAACCTTCTAAATGAGACGAGTTTCTTTTTCCACCAGCCTCTTTATTTGCCTCCTTAGTTCTAAATCCAGAGGTAATATGTATTGGACTTCCATATATTTCTCTTATTGCGTCTAAAATAGAAAGCAATTTAGGACTCATTTTTTTACCACTTCCTTCTAAATCTGGTGAGTCAAACTCTTCGTATTTAAAGTATCTCATAATAATTATTTTTTATTTCTTTTCTTTAACTCGTACCACTTTTGAACTGTGTAGCCAATAGTAACAACAAGTAAAAGTATTTTAAGACTATCTTCCAATATATCCATTGTACTGACTGTAATTGCTGATAAATTTATTGCGTAAAGTTTTATAGTGTTAAAATCCATTTTATTTTTTAATATGGCAATCCATCTACTAACAGTTGTTGCCTATCCCTATTACTCACAAACTCTTTGTGTTTATTTTTAATTTTAGTTTCTAATTTTTTCTTTTCACTACCCATAACCTTAAAGCACCACTCTAACAAAACATCTTCTGTTAAATCTTCAAATGGTATAAAGTCATCATCAATACCATTGTAGTCATTTAAAATAGTATACCTAATTTTCTCAATATGATTAGAAGCTGTTTTAGCATATACACAAGTAACATTAGTAACAAACCCATTGTCTGTTCTTCTTGTTGCGTTCGTTATTTGCCACCCTCTTTTCATATTATGGTCTTGTAGGTCTATCTCCGTCAGGAAAGTCAGCCTGTTCTGGATACGCTCTCAATTCTTCTCTATATACCAAATAAGAGGCGTGTTGTGGATGGTCTGATAAAGGTACTATCCAATCAGATAGTTTTAATTCTCCATCTCTCCAATCTCTTTCAATTTCTGATTTAGCTGCAATCAATTCATCTCCTTCTAGTAAATCAAAAGGGTCTATAATTTGCCCGTCTTGATAGATAAATCCAATATCTACTGATTGACCTGTAACATTTACAGTAGTTTGTTCTAAACTATCTGCCCATTCGTCAGAGCCAACAGCTATTTGAATTACTTTATTATCTTCAATTATTGCTATAATATTTTCCATTTTTTATATTTTATTCAAACCACTTTAATTTAACAATACCACTTGCTCCGTTTACATAGTATGCGCCAGCCTGCCCCGAGTTTGATAGGGGTGTATAAACCCCACCATCACTTTGAATGCCAGCACCACCTGCTCCATATCCAAAAACTCCATTACCTGCTGTATTATCGTCTTTCGCTCCCCAGCTTGCAGATAAGCGATTGGCTTGTCCTTGCTGTGCATTACCTCCTTTTGCGGTTACAGTAGAACCTCCAGCAGATGCCCCTGAAAAAACACTATCACCTCCAGTAGTAGAAGTTGCACCTGAGCCAACTGTAACTGAAACACTAGATGTACTTGTTAAATACATAGGCTGTATAATTACTTCGCCCCCCACAGGTGGGTTTGAGGTACTTGTTGTCCTACCCCCACCTCCTACTATAAAAACTTCAATATAACCACCTGCATCAATTAATGCTTGGGTAGGTGTAAACGTACCAGAAGAAGTAAATTCTTGAAACTTAGGCGTTAAACCTCCACCGCCAGCTGAAGGGAAAAATTGTGAAAAATTACTCATTGTTATTTATTTATTAGTTACTACCGACTATTACCCACCCACGAGTTGCGTCTGTATATATTAATTCAAAAGAGGCGTATTGATTATCTAATGTCATATTAGATGCATCTGCCATTATATTACTTCCGTTTCTTGCTATTACACAAGTTGCGACTCCACTTAAATTTGATACCTTTAAGCTATCACCTGAGCTTGGGCTTGAAGGTAGTGTTAGCGTCAGGTTAGATGTGAAAACATATAAATAATCCTTGACTGCCGTTGTGTTTCCGCTTATTACAGAAGTTGTAATACCACCACCTGAACCATTCGCTGCTGCTGTTATTCTACCTTGAGCATCTACTGTAATGTTAGTGTTTGTGTAAGAGCCTGCTGTTACTGATGCTATATCATCAAGATTTATAGTTAAATTATCGCCAGATGAGGTTGCTGTACTTATACCAGTACCACCAATAAAAGTAGCTGTTTGTGCGTTTGATACTATTTGATTTGAGCCACTATCGCCCGATATATACCAATAACTCATAGAGCCAGTTCCATTTCCTGTTCCAGCTCCGATTAAAGTTCTAATTTCAGCAGCTGAAATACCTGTGTTTAAACTTGGAGTATAGCCATTAGATGTTATTGCTGGAGTACCTGTATCCGAAACCTTAGCATTATTAGTGCTTATATCACTTATTTGTTGAGCAGTTATAGTATTTGTATTACCTGCCAAAGCTTCTGTAGAACTTGTGCCTATTACCAAGTT
>VMHT01085764.1_pt1 | contig 14675 bp, 9 predicted proteins | sample 4693611 | NCBI WGS metagenome assembly VMHT01 (sample SAMN12280063, study PRJNA550983) | marine metagenome | isolation source: seawater sampled from same location over 5 years 0.02-0.2 micron viral filtrate | place: USA: collected off the coast of southern California halfway between the port... ... | reverse complement strand
TTTAAAAGTAGTAGACGCTGAGATGTTGGCGTTCTCACAAGGAGTAACAAGACGTGGAAGTTATGCAGCATATTTGGAGATGTCGCATCCAGAAATTGAAGAGTTTCTGGATATTCGTAAGCCCACTGGTGGCGACATTAATAGAAAGTCTACCAATCTTCATCATGGCGTTGTTATTTCTGACGCCTTCATGGAACTAATCGAAAGTGCAACTAGAGAAGAAGGTTTTGACGACTCATGGGACTTAATTGACCCAAATAGTGGTAAAATAACAAAAACAGTATCAGCCAAAACACTTTGGGTAAAACTGATACAAAATCGTGTAGAAACTGGCGAGCCTTATTTAATGTTTGGAGATACAGTGGAAGAAGCAATGCCTGATTTTCAGAGAGCTCTAGGGTTAAAAGTACATCACTCTAATCTTTGCTCTGAAATTACTCTTCCAACAACAGAAGATCGTACAGCAGTATGCTGTCTATCAAGTGTAAACCTAGAAGAATACGATGAGTGGAAGAACGATGATATGTTTATCCCTGATCTAGTACGAATGTTAGATAATGTTCTTACGCACTTTATTGAAAACGCACCTGACGAGCTTTATAGGGCAAAGTTAAGTGCACAAAGAGAAAGAAGTATTGGTTTGGGTGCTATGGGTTTCCATGCTTATCTTCAGAGACAGCACATTCCATTTGAAAGTGTACTTGCAAAAGGCGCTAATAATAGAATGTTTACAAGAATTAAATCGGAGGCAGTTCGTGCAACAAAACAACTCGCACAAGAAAGAGGGGAATGCCCTGATGGACAAGGTTTTGGAGTTAGGAATGCACATCTTCTTGCTGTGGCCCCTAACGCTAGTAGTTCTATCATTTGTGGTAATACTAGTCCTAGTATTGAGCCTTATAGGGCTAATGCTTTCACCCAAAAAACTAAAAGCGGCTCTAGTCTACTTAAAAATGAGTATTTGGAAAACTGTTTGCAAGATATCGACATGGATACAGAAGAAGTTTGGAAAAGTATTATCACTAGTGGAGGATCTGTTCAACAGTTAGAGTTTCTAGATGATTATACTAAAGACGTATTTAAAACAGCTGTAGAGATAGATCAGAAGTGGGTTATTGAAATGGCAGGAGATAGACAACAGCATATTTGTCAAAGTCAGTCTTTAAATGTATTCTTCCCAGCTGATGTATCAAAACAAGAGTTACACGCTATCCATATGATGGCATGGAAACAGAAAGTAAAAACTTTATATTATTTGCGTAGTGAAGCAATCAAAAGAGCTGAGACTGTATCAGACGAAGCATTAAGACAGTATATGTTCGATAGTATCGACGAAGGCGCTTGTTTAGCGTGTGAGGGTTAAGATGAAAATATTAAAATTTAGTGCTGATTGGTGTGGGCCTTGCAAGATGTTACAGAAAACTCTTGACGATATGGTTTTACCTTATCCAGTAGAAAGTGTAGATATAGATAAACAGCCAGATTTAGCTGGTGAGTTTGGAATAAGAGGAGTACCAACTATGGTACTTATTACAAGTGAAGGGACAGAGCAGGGACGTCTAGTAGGCGGTAAAAGCAAGGCCGATATAATGGAGTGGTTATCATGAGTAATTTATTAGAAGAGAGAGAGTATTATAAGCCGTTTAACTATCCGTGGGCTTTTGAACATTATAAGTCTCAGCAACATATGCACTGGTTACCAGACGAAGTAAATCTTGCAGATGATTTGAAAGATTTTCGTGAGAATCTTAGTGAAGGTAATAAATCTTTGCTAGCAAATATCTTTCGTTTCTTTACGCAAGCAGATGTTGACGTATGCTGTGGCTATGCTACACACTATTTGCCGACATTTAAACAACCGGAAGTACGTATGATGCTATCTGCGTTTGCAGCAATGGAAGCAGTACATCAGGAAGCATACTCATTACTACTAGAAACACTTGGCTTCGGAGATGATGAGTATCAGAAGTTCATGGAACATAAAGCTATGATGGATAAACATGAACATCTTAGCAATTTTGGTATGGGTAGTAAAATGGATATTGCGAAAACAATGGCTATCTACTCAGGGTTTACCGAAGGAGTACAATTGTTTAGTAGTTTTGCTATTCTGTTGAACTTTCCACGACATAACTTGATGAAAGGTATGGGTCAGATTGTTACTTGGTCTGTGAGAGATGAAAGTCTTCACGTTGAGGGCATGAGTCAACTGTTCCGTACATATATTCAAGAAAATCCAGAACTATGGAATGATGATCTAAAGTACGAAATATATTGTGCCGCAGAGCGTTCCGTAGAGCTAGAAGATGCTTTTATTGACTTGTGTTTTGAAGGCGCTGATGTGCCTGATCTTACACCAGAAGATGTAAAGCTATACATTCGATATATAGCAGATCGAAGACTATTAGGACTAGGGTTGAAAAAGATTTTTGGAAGCGATAAAAATCCCTTAGACTGGCTAGACTATATGCTAAACGGCGTAGAACACGCTAACTTTTTTGAAAACAGAGCCACCGAGTACTCAAAAGCGAGTACAACCGGAAATTGGCAAGACATATTTAAATAGTAAAAAAGGGGCGCAAGCCCCTTTTTATTCACTTTTATTTTCAATATAAACAATCTTATACCTAGAATTAGACCTCTCTATAGCATAAAAGACCGAAATAACTGAACTATCATCTGCATAAATAGTTTTTAACTCTGCCAGCCTTGTCATTATATCGTCAATACTATCTATAGTACTGTCTATTATTTTTTCTGCTTTATGAGTTTCTGTATTAATTTTTTCATAACCTACTTTCATATTATTCCTCCCATACTGAATCAATTATTGTTCCATGAACTTCTTGAATTACGCCCGAATCCCCACTACTAACCTCTCTAGCTCTTACTCTATAAGCAATCTCACCGTCATGAACACCAACTACTGATCTAAAAGTTTGAACGACATTTTGCGTAGTGGTTGTGCTTTGGGCTCTATCCATTTTAAACTCTTTAACAATATAGTAACTTGAAGAACTATTATTAAATCCATCGGGCGAAATATAAACTGATAAAGTCCCGCTAGACATGAGGGCTCCATAGTTTGTAGCATATTCTACATAGGTTTTATTTGCGCTGGGCGTGTAGTAGACATGACTGTGAAATTTCTGTGCATAACTATTACTTGTATTTGAAGCTGCCATGCGAGTGCTATCACCAAAGTAACCCGTTACATCTCCATCAAAACTAATTAGATGATAACCGCTAACATAATTACCTACGTGAGTAGCTGTTTTTTGAACAGAAGAATAAGCAGATACACCTAGATTTGCTTCAAGGTATAAACTAATATCATTTACTGTGCTTGCTGGTATTCCTCCATAATCAAGGTCTACCGTAAATTCTACTTCTCTAAGATGTGGTATGCCTGTTCGGGCTTGTGAATAAAAAGTACCACTTATATCGGTATAGTTAGTAGTTAAAGCATAATACTTGTCTCTAAAAAATATAGATCTTTTAACAGCATTATTATCTACATATGCTTTTACGGATTGTTGGCTCGGTACAGAAGTAGCACTGTTTGACGACATATCATCTTCGTCTACTACTGTAACCCCGCTTCCTCCAGAGGAGCTTATAGTAACAACACCTCCAGATTCTGCTAATGTAATATTAGAACCTTTTTTAAGTACTAGTGTTTCAGAAGATTCAAGAGTATTATTGACAGAGCCATCACCGTTAGTATCAATAGAAACAGTACGAACACTTCCGCCACCGCCTGTTTGGTCTGCTACCCACGCATAATCAGATCCATTCCAAGATAAAATTTGTCCAGAACTTGCACCACTTACATTAAGATGAGTATCTACGGCAGAATTACCGTAGCTTCCGCCTGTTTGTGCTACCCAGTCTAAGTTACCGGAGCCATCTGTTTTAAGTACTTGGTCTGCACTCCCATCCGTATTTGGTAGTGTCAAAGTATAGTCTGCGTTTGCACTATGAGGAGGGCCTTTTATAGTTATACCATGACTATTTTGTTCACAGTTTAGTATAAGTTGTCCTGCTCCTCTACTAGCACTGCCTTTAAAAGTTACTACTCCTGTGCCGTGAGGGTCTAAATTAATAGGATTATTGGTAGATGTAGAAGTGATATTGTTTATTGTTGCAGCTCCTGCGGGTGTAACACTAAAAGGTGCGCTTGCAAAAGTTGAGTGTCCCGCAGATATACCATCTGAAGATACTTTTAAGTTATTTCCTGAGGTACCTCCACCAAATTTCACTGTATTATCTGTAATTGCCGAGACGCTTGAGCCAGGAGATTGATATATACCCCTTATTTTTGCGCTAGAAAGACCCGTACTAAATAGTTTAACATCAGTAATACCTCCTACAAACTTATTTGTTGTTGCTATTCCGTTTGCATTTACATCTGACCCTACTACTAGTTTTCTATTATAACCTTCGTCAGAAAAATCATAGTTGCCTCTTGAAGATATTTCAACAGCATCTATATATACGGTGAACACAGTACCTGTATAAACTACAGCTAAGTGATGCCATTTATTTAGAGTAACAGCATTTGCTGCTGTATAGCTATCTGTAACTGTTCCGTTTGTTGATTGTAATTCTATAAGTAAATTCTGTTTACCGGAAGACACCGCATTTTGTACCACACTTATACCCCAGAATCTAATAGGATCTCGTGAAATTACTTTTGCAGCACTTTGCCCACTTGAAGTGGTTGACTTAAACCATAAAGAGGCTGTAAAACCTCCGGCAGACCATGCAGCGGCCTCGGACTCCGGTAGTAAAGTAATACCCGCATTTATATTTAGTGCTTTTCCTATAGGGGAATTTGTTGTTGTTGTTGGTAAACTCATGACTCGGCTTCTCCGTCTTGTCCTTCTATACTCTCTGTTATATACTGTCCAGCAATATCATTAAACTGCCAATGATAAGCTAGCTCGTCTGTGGCTTGTAAAATATCTACTTCAGTTCTATCTACAGTCATCTCTGTAGTAAATGAGTTGGGAGCTGTAGTACTAACGTGTGTAAGTCTGGAACCGTCGGCGGTAGTTGCCTTAGATAAAGGCGCTGTATTAGTTGTTCCAAAAGTAGTAAACGAAAAACGATGTGCTTGGATTTCATGCTGAGTAGCAATGAAGTCATTGTGGGCTCCAGAAGAATTACCTGGAACAGTATCGGCAGTGTTCGTTCTAGTTAAAGTAGTAGTATACCTAAATTTATACTCTCCTGGTTGAAGCGAAACGTCCCTTATTAGAAAAATTGATTTACCTTCCTCTGCCGATTGTCCTCCGATATGAGGGTGTGTCGAGGATACAGCACCAAGATTTGTAGTTATAGCTGCATCTCTTTTTCCGTCAGACTGAAGTGTTGAAGTTCGTTGAAATTGACTTGATGATGGAGTAGCGGGGTGGTCTACAGCAGTATACGTCTCAAATTTATTATATGTTGGAATTGTTACAAATTCATTGCTGTCTGCAGCAGCGTATTCTAGCCCTAGAGTAAGTGTATGAGGCATTGCACTTAATAACTCAGCATCAGTACCTGTAAAATTAGTTATACTTATACCATTGACATTAAAATCTAGTACAATTCTTAAATCTACAGGCTGATTCAAGCTAACTGTAAAGGGGTGACCAACAGAAACCTGAAGTCCATTACCTGTAAGAACTGAGGAACCTGCCCCTGTGGGGTGTTTAATTAAACGTCCTACAATAGTATCTTTACTATTATCAATACTAAGAGCTTGCTTAAATAGTGTTCTGCCACTATAAGAAGATAATCCCGTAGGGAATCTATCTACGCGTATATGTGTATCATCTATAACTTCTGTTACTCTCATAAGACCGGACGCATTTTGTGCCAAAGTAGTACCAGATACTCCCATTCTTACCATATCCCCTACTTTGAGAAAACTTTTAAAAACTGTATTCGAACTACCTGTTATTATTGTCCCTGTTGTATTTTGCGAAACCGTTCCTGGAACTACCTGAGTAAATCTATTTGTTATACTCGTTCCTGTGAGTTGGTCAACAAAGTAACTTAAACCATCGTCTACAAAAGGTTTTACACATTTAAAAGTTTTTGTATCGGCATCTAATAAGATGGAGCTTTCTCCTATTGGTACATTTACATTCTCAGTATCGAATCCCGTAAAAGGTCCAAAAACAGGAGTTTGTGGATTTGCTGCAGAAAATATTACAGTACCTGCTTCTGATACTAAATTATTATCGTCCAAACTTAAAGGTTTTGTTATTCTGCCACCTACACCCACACCATTCAAATCTCTAATAATATTTCCCGCTGCTTCTTGAGGTCGTACATCTAAGGCGCAGACTCTGGGCATAGATCTATTTTGTACATTGTTTAGAGTTTGAACACGTATTTGATAACTACCGTAAGGTATGTTTTCAATTTTAAAAGTTGATTCGTCTGGTCCAACTACTATAGGGTTTACCATATTTCTTATACTATGGTATATTTCAAAAGCTGCGGTAAGATTATAAGCTGAGCCATCTGCATTTAAAGGTTTTACCCAAGATACATCAGCTGAAAATCCTGCATTTTGAACATTAGGAGTTGCAATTGCCTGAACATCGGACACAGGAGGAACTAGATCGTAGTCTCCTACAGCAGGATATAGAGTATTATCTCGTACAACTGTAAAACCTTCCTCAGATTCAACATCAGTGTACTTTTTATCATAATATTCCGAAGCTATTATAGTAAATTGTCCCTGCTCTTGTTCGGCAATTGTCATTATTTTATATTCTTTTCCGCTTCCTTCTATTATATCATCATTCGCTAATTTTTCTGTTAGTACAAATACAGAACTAGACGTAGGTACCTCAGTCCAGCTGCCGTCTATTACTAAATTACTCACTTGCGCGACACCTGCGACATATGTTAATCCAGATAAGAAACTAGAAGATAAAGCCTTAGTCTCTGTCTTCATAGGTCTTTCTACACCTTCTTGAGAAGCATCCTGAGCTTGAGGCAGCAAAGCAGTAACATCATAAGACTTACCAGAGGATATTTTTACATTTCTATCTAAGTATAATTTATTCGTAGCCGTAGTTTCATTATTATAGATTTTTAGAGAGTTTGAAGCACCAATAGTACCTGACCAAGCATTAATACTAGCACCTCCAACAGCACCTAAGAGCCCTTTCCCCCAAGACCCTGAGGTTAAAGCAATAGGAGCCCATCTAGAGTTGGATAATGCTGCACCACCAGTAGTTTTACCTTGCAGATATAACATACCATCTATCCACAATTTAAGTTCTCCAGAAATTTTAGCTTCCCATACTATAGTATGAGATTGTGAATCAAACTCAGGAATTTCTGCTATAGGTTTAGACAGTACTATAGTATCTGCATTAGAAAAAGCGCTTTGTCCTCCTGCTCTATATACTAAATTATAGACTCCATTGATAAGTTGTACTCCCAACCACATACCTTCATTTGATGTACTAAATTCAAATAGGCATTCATCTTGTGAAAAGGTTCTTGGTAGAACAGCATCTCCAGACATAACCACATTTTGCGCTACATTAGTCGTAGTGAAACCAGTTGATGTGTTGATTAAGCTGGGGTGTAGATTATGTGTAGAATCTAAAGTCAATCCTGTTTCTGGCTGAAATCTTGCTATTCTTCCGCCCAAAGTAGTTCCATGTCTATCATTATCTTGTAATGTTATAACATCTCCTGGAACAAGGAAAGCAGCGTCTATAGAAGTAGAAAATTTAACTAATTCTGTTTGATTTACTGAAGTCCATAATTTCCATCTACCGTATCTAGTTGCTTGACCTTCAGAAGTACACCCAAAAGCCATAGCTTCTTCAGAAATAATTTTTCCAGTATTTGCTATATTTTCCGAATCTTCTACAATTAAAGGCTCAATTCTATAGTTAGATCTGGGATTGTTCCAACTAACTACTATCTGATTAGCTCTAGTTTTGGAGCCTGTTCCTTCGTAAACAAACTCTCCGTTTATTACATTTGTTTTATTAAATACGTATATAGGGTCTTTTGATTGGTCAGCAATAGTCGTTACTTTACCATTCATCCAATAGATAAGACCTAAGAATGTAGTAGCCATATCTTTTAAAACTTTGTATGCATCAGTAGCTTTTGTTAGGTATATGTTTGCTCTATATCTAGGCTCTTGCCCGCCTTTTCCATCAGGAACCAACTCATCACAATATTTTGCAACTCTGTATAAAGAAAAAATATCAACATCTTCTTCGGTTACCCAGTCACCTAACCCGTACCTATTATTAGTAAGAATATCATAAAATATCCAAGCAGGATTATCTGTGTAAGCAGGAAAAGCTCTAAATGTTCCATCCCACAGACCAGTATATGAAGCAGCAGCACCTCCGTACAGACCTCTAGGGGTATAGTTTGAGGGGATTTTTACCTTTCTGCCAAAACACTCATAAGTTCGAGTAGGGGTATTAGGGAAGTTTTTAGACGTAAAAGCCACCTGAGCAAGTGCAGTTAATGGATAACTTAAAGGAGTATAGATTCTAGATACGAGTCGAGTAATACTTGATGTTGCGTGCATTTTACCATCTTCACCTGCATCCTCAGTACCTGTAACAACAGTTATTGTTTCACCATCGGGATTAATTGTTACGTCCTCTATAGGATGCAACCCTAGACCATCAAATCTAGTTAGCCTTTCTACTTTCACATTAAAGTCATCAAAAGGTTTAAAGGGTGTTAAATTTATAGTCAGTAACCGAGTCACAGGGGTTTGAGTCTTATGAGAATGACTCATAGGGTCATCTGCAGAATAAATTTCGACATTAGTTCTTACATTATTTCTAATAAGTTGTAAAGTTACGGCATATTGTGCAACAGCATCAAACTTGTCGCCATTTGTTTCGTCGATTACATATAGTGAGTTATAAGAAAAAGTAAGGTCAATTTCATCAACGGCTGAAGCCTGTGCTGGAGTTAGATTAAAACCTGCACTAGCTGTTCCTAAAAATTCTGCAGGGTCTGCAGGTGCTGTTGTCGTGTCACTATCATCGTCTTTAAATTCCAAAGGTTTCGCTTGAAAGCCTGAACCGTTGCCTATAGATATAGGGGCTCCTGAAGCAGCACCTCCATAAGATGTGAGAGGTAATTGATCTAGCTCTCCTGTTCTAAACTCTACCGCCACTCCTGGTAGTTTTCCTAGTCCACCATTTTCTACAATATCTGAAGGTTGAGAATTAGAATTTCCTAGAGTACCGTACTCATAAGTACCTGGAGTTACATTAGCATAGTCTGATGAAAGGGTTAAAGTGTTTGTACCAAATCCTGAAGCTATTGATACCCACTGAAACGCAGAGATAGTAAAAGTCTCATTTTGAACACTACCGGCCAGTGAAATGAACGCATCTACTGCTGATTCAGTAAGACCGAAACCTGAAGCATCAATGCTCGTACCATTAATATTGTCAAAGGTAATAAAACCCAAAAAAGCGCCACTTTTATCGCCATGCAATTGCCCCATATAACTAGGCGTCTCTGTGTTTGGAACCGTAAAGGGAAACATATTAGTTACATCAGCAGGAAAATCAGCACCAGTTTTAGTAAGTCGAAGTTTATATATAGTAGCTCCAGTAATTACATTTGTACCTGTTGGTACTTTTTGTATGCCAGTAATAGTGCCGCCAAAATTATTATTCTTTACTATTGTTATTGTGTTAGTCCCTAGTATAACACCAGTTGGAGCAGGCTGAATTCTATCGTCTACTATACTTGTTGTTACAGTAAGGTCTCCATCAAAGGTTACTGTTGGTATAGGAGTATTATCCACGTCATCTCCTGGAATGATAGTATCAGTATAGTTACTACCTGTATCGTCTATCGGGTCATCATTTAAGTATACACTTTTTGCCCCTTCGACTAGTCCTACTATTGGACCTTCTGAAATTAAATCAACAACGTGAAGCTGATGAACTCTAGCAAAAGCTTGCTTAGTTAAATCACTACCAGCATCTTGTGCTGCAATTGTATCTCTATGATTTGTACTCATTATGCTGGCCCCGCCATTCCGCCGCCCAAATTCATAGACCAGCTACCGTTCATACTACCTATAGCTCCTATACCTGTTGTTGCGACTGAGTTATCGTTTGCCTTTACATCAAAGGATACCGGTCTTCCAGGAACTCTTAATCTTCCATAAAGAACTGGGATAGGGTCTCCTTCTACAATGTTTTGCTCACTACCGTTGAATAAATAAGATTGAGGTCCCGAAGTATCTACAGAGGGGTCAGGAGCCTCCGCCATAGCAAGAGAGGTTAGTGTAAGGTTCAAACCCATAGTAAACATAGCAAAACCTACCTGCTGAGAACTGAATGCACCAAATGCTAAAAAGTCTCGTGTTGCACCAAGGTAACCTACCGTCATTAAAGCAACTCCTAGAACAATTCGTAGCCATTTCTTTTTTGAACCTCTTGGAACAGGGGTTAAAGTAAAATCTCCTTCTTTTAAAGGAAGAGTACGTTCATTTTCTTCCATCTCTTTTCCCGCTACTTCTAAGGCAAAATCTATCCCTCTGTCTCCAGATTCTTGTAAGTACTTTCTAAATTTTCCATCAAAATTAGCATCTAATAGGCCTACAACATCTCGTAAACTAGAAACATCTGCTTCAAATTCTTTTACGAAAAGTTCTCCTATTTCTCCTTCTAAGTATATCTTACGGTTCATAACGATAAATTTCCTTTAAATACTTTATCCAAAACGGGTATAAGTTTTCTCTACAAGAGAGTCGGTTTGCGGCATGATGAAAGAATACATCATTACCTAAAAATATTCCACAGTGATTATTAACTTTAGAATCTACACTAAAAACTAAAAAATCACCTACTTTAGGCTCTTCTACTTTCTTAAAGCCCCAAGTGTTTATATGCTCTTCACAAAAATAATCAATTTGTTTATTCCAAAAATCATCTTCGTATGCCATTCTAGGAGGTATCTGAGTGCCTTGCTCTAAGTACCAATCTCTAGCTGCTTCGAAGCAGTCTTTTTGTCCAAATACATACTCTCTACCTATTAAATCAGTTTGTTTATATTTAGGTTCCTGTATATGCATCTCCATACTTGGGTAGCTAAATATATAATAAGGCAAAGATAGTGCATTACAGTTATTTATGTCCGAAGGTGAAGGCTCACAAGTAGCATCGGGATGACTATGTACAATTCCTACAATATTTGCTTTCTTTCTTATATCTAAATATTGCTTTGAATCAATTACAAAATCTTCCTCATGTTCTGCTACATTAGTGCAAGGAAACCATTCTAGTTTACCTTGTACAATTCCTAGTACTCCACACCCTTCTCTAGGGTATTCTTTTTCAAAATGTTCTTGTATATCTACTAGTTTATTACTTAAATTTAACACTTCCTGGGAATCCTCCAAAAGGTAGAGATAAAAAAGAAGGTTCTGTAGTTCTTGTTAAAGTATCTTCCACAAGGGAAGCAGAGCCATCAAATAACGGGTTAAGTTTAGCATGGTATCTTGATTTACAAGAGTTTAAAGTTTTACCACACAAATCTATTCTTTTCCATACTATACCGGAATCAGTGCCGGGCGTAACAACTGTCGTATCTGCAACAAGTTTTCTCCATATTTTGTTTGAATGCCGAACTACAGCATTAATCGCATAAGTAGCTGAATTATTCCAAACTGTAAAAGGTATTACTTCAATCCAAAAATTAGCACTCCCACTTGGAGTTTCGGTGTTGGTATCACTTAAACTTCTCCAATGCTTTCCTGAGTGTGTAACATATTTATTGTTGGCATAAGTACCTGCAGTCCAAGCACCTCCATTACCCGAACCAAGTGTAGCTGCAGTAAGAGCTGTTGCATTTGCTAGAGGTCTATCGTTTGTGTCAAAAAATACTTCTATTTCTATAACGTTGCCTGAGGCATTTACGTGAGAAATCTTATTGTCTGCCTTCCAGCTACAAGCACCCCTACCTTGAGCTAAACCTTGATATTCCCAAGAGCAATATTTTCCTATAAGTATTCTGTTTGGCAGTTTTATATTATCTACGTCGAAGGGGGAGGCTAGTTCGAATTGAACCATTGTTCTATCTTCAGTAGCTATTCTATCTATATAATATCTTCTGTAAGGCATTTCTTCTGGAGATGTTGCACTTGTTCCTCCCACTAAAAATTTACGTAATGTTGTTCTTCTTGTTAGTTTTTTACCAATTAAATCATTATATTTAAATGACTGTGCCTGAATAGCTGCTCTAAATGCAGATAGAACATTTGCAATCGTAATAGTAGGACGATTGTTTGCACCTGTAGCTGTAGACTCTATGCCTTCTAGTAACATAGGAACTACTGTATAGGTATTTGCTTGACTAGTATTATTCTTACTTGTATCTCCTATAGGATGAAATTGTACGTCTGTACTATCTTCTTCAAAACCTCCATAGAAAAACAAGGTTGTTGTATCATTTAACTCTAGCTCAAAAAGGTCTACAAGTCCAGAGTCTATAGCCAGAGTTTGAGCATCTGTTGTAATAATGTTGTTTGTCATACTTCATAGACTCGATTAAAAGTTGCTGTTAAATTATAAAAATCAGTATTGGCATATGTAGTGCTGTAAGTACTACAAATTACTTTTATAGTTGCTTCGTTCCCTCCACTGTTTGAATCTGGATAAGTAAAGTTAAAAGACGTTACACCTTTTACTGTATCTAAAAAAGTAGAAATATCATCTATTTCTGCTTTCGTTCTATTTTGAAAGGCTACACTAAAACTTTGTTCTAAAGAGTTTATTCCTTGAGCAATACGCTGAGAATAACCATCACCAAATATAGACGTTCTAACTTTGGGGGTAGTAGTTTTAGTAAGAGACCTATCTGGTAAAGCTCTTGTGCTTCCATCAAGTAGTAAAAAACCTAATGCCATTATGCTGCTCCGTAAGGGCTAAGTATTCCGCCCGATCTTTTTTGATTTTGTAATTCTTTCTGTACTGCTTTAGCGATTGCTCTTCCCATTCCTGCTGATTCCATATCAGAAGCATCAGCACCTTCTTCTGTCGCGTTTCCGTCTTTATCAACGTGAACATTTACAGTAACATTATTTACTTGCCCCGCACCTTTCATATCTACAGGTATTGACTTACCATTTGGAAGAGGTACTACTGCTTCGGTTCCATGTAACATAGCGGGATATCCGCCTTGAGGGCCACTTGCTACTCCCCCTGTAGAATAACCTTTCTTCCCTACAATGCCTCCATATCTAAACTCATCAAAAGTTAGTCTTGCAAAATCAGAACCTCCAGCATCAATATTATCACCACCAAAACCTTGTCCGATAGTTGGCATAAAGCCTGAAATCAATTGTTTTAGTAGATATACTGCAATCATTTCAGCAACAACCTTAGACATAGCTTGTAAAATTGACATTGCCATATCGTTAAACGCATCTTTAACACTTTTTGTGCCTTGAATAATATCGGTAAATGCTCTAGTCATTCCAGACTCTAAATTTTCTGCCAGAGTTCCATTAATCCTTCCAATATAGCTAAAGTTTTCTTCAAGTAAGTTTCTTTGTGCTCTTAATTTGTTTGTATTTGCTTCGTTTGCCGCAAGCTGTTCAACACTTAACGTTGTTTGACCTGCCGCAGCTAGATTCCTCTCATGTGCAAGTGCAAGTAGTTGACGGTCTAATTCTGCAATCTCTCTCTTATGTTGCGCTTCTTTTTGCATGAAAGGAAGTTTATTCATCATGGCTTTTGCCAACGCCTCCTCAGCTGGAGCACTTCCTTTTGCCAATGTTGTTGCATCTGATAATAAACTAGTTCCTGTTGTTTTTAGTTGTGCCTCAGCCGCGCTTTTTGTCAAGGTCTGCATTGCTTCATCGCTTAGTCCAAGAGCTGTTTGTAAATTAGCCAAAGCAGCTGTATCAAGGAATTTTGCAAGTATTCCATCTTCTGGTATTTGAGTCATACCTTCAAGGCTGCTCTTAAAACTATTAAATATATTTACTAGTTTAGTAGTTTGACTTTCTGAACCCTTAAGTTGTGTTTGCAGTTCGGAAAATTGTTCAGCAGCTTGAGTTATGCCTTGAAATGCATTTGCTTCGGCATTCAAAGATATAGATAAATTATCGTGCCCATTTCTTACTTCATCTATAAGTCCTACGCTATCAGCTAGGGCTTGGTTATATGCTATAGCCCCGTCTTTAGTTTTGAGGTTTTCTTTTGATGCAGCTTGCAGTGTAGTTTTAAGTTGTCCAAGTTTTGCATCAAAAGCGGAAGTATTTCTTCCAGCAGCTTGAGCTCTTTCACTTGCCATCTCCATAGAGGTTATAAAGGCAGTTAAAGGGCCTTCCTCTGCTAGCATTGTGTCCTGTCCTGCTTGAGCCATGGCAAGACTCTCGTCCTGTCTATTAAAAGTTGTAACCTGTTGTTTCTTTCCAGATTTCCCCATACTTCTCATACTGGTTGTAAATGCACTATCTACATTTACTCTACCAATTTTATCTAAGAGTGCTCCCGAGCCTTTTGCAGATAGCTGATTAAACATATTTGTTTGTTGAACAAGTCTACCCATCACAGAGTCTGCTGCTTCTAATTTAAGTAAAGTATCTGCAACAGCCTCGTTTTGTTCTTCGAAACGACTTTTTAATTTTGATGCAGTATCTTCCA
>VMHT01065038.1_pt1 | contig 14679 bp, 4 predicted proteins | sample 4693611 | NCBI WGS metagenome assembly VMHT01 (sample SAMN12280063, study PRJNA550983) | marine metagenome | isolation source: seawater sampled from same location over 5 years 0.02-0.2 micron viral filtrate | place: USA: collected off the coast of southern California halfway between the port... ... | reverse complement strand
GTATAAGAAAAGGAAAAGGAAAAGACTTTAATGAATAAGACTTATCACATATACCTTGAAGATAAGGTACTGTTTAAGAATTTAGAGAAAGAGTTATTTGATATTATATGGGAAAAGATATATGTTTCCTACCATAAAGATGATCTAACGTATACAGAAATTGAAGGTGAGTATTCGGATAACAATACAGAACATTCTTATTGACAATGTATAGATAATAGTGTATTATATAATTATAACTGAACATTAGTATGGCAAAAGGATTCACCGTTAAAGCAAACACTCCGAAGAAGAAAAAAGCACAAGAGCCAGAGTGGGATTATAATAAGGCAAAAGAATTAATAAAAGGAAAGACAGTAGTGTTCTGTCTACCAGGTCGAGGAGTTTCATATACATTTCTAAAGAACTTTGTATCTCTCTGTTTTGATCTAGTTCAATCAGGTGCAAGTATACAGATATCACAAGACTATTCATCTATGGTAAACTTTGCCAGATGTAAGTGTCTTGGTGCAAATGTATTAAGAGGACCTGACCAGTTACCTTGGGATGGTAAGTTAAAGTATGACTATCAATTATGGATTGACTCTGATATTGTTTTTAATATTGAGAAGTTCTACCAACTTGTGCTCATGGATCAGGACATAGCTTCTGGTTGGTACTGTACAGAAGATGGAAAAACAACTTCAGTTGCTCACTGGTTAGATGAAGATGACTTCAAAGGTAACGGTGGAGTGATGAACCATGAGACCATCGAATCAATTAGTAAGAGGAAGAAACCGTTTACAGTTGACTATGCAGGTTTTGGTTGGTTACTCATTAAGAATGGTGTATTTGAACATGAAGACATGAAGTATCCTTGGTTTGCTCCGAAGATGCAGGTATTTGAGTCAGGTGCAGTACAAGATATGTGTGGAGAAGACGTTTCCTTCTGCTTAGACGCAAAAGAAGCAGGTTTCGAGATATGGTGTGACCCTCGTATTCGTGTAGGACATGAAAAAACAAGAGTTATATAGTATCACTCATAAAGGTGAGGTTCTCTTTGAGAATCTGACAGAAGAAGAATACTTTGATAAAATGGCAGAGTTGGCAGAACAGTTTTATGATACTGGTTCACCGCATCCACTCGAACTTAGAACAGAAATTAAAGAAAAGTAAATGGCAAAAACGTTTAGCATGGGTAACACAATCGAAACCCACCCGAAAAAAACTCGTCAAGGAAAGGGAAAGCATTCAAAATATGCAGCAACATCCCGTAACTCGGCTCGTAAAAGATACAAAGGACAAGGAAAATAAATGGCTTGTTTGATTGCGAACCTACCTTCTTATGAAGTATGGGTAAGAAAAGAGTATTTGACTGATCATAAGAGTGGTCATGGTGAATTTGTAAAGGGAGTATGGGTATCTGCGAAGAGTATACCTGGTCGAGCATTCTATTTTGAGACATATTTACCCGAATATGCTGCAATGTTCGATAAATTACCGATTTCTGCGTTTACATCAGACCCAGAGACACCGACTCCTGATATGACATTGCATAATTTGCAGTTTTGGAACTGTATGGACTATGGAGTAGTCGCAGTTCAGAAGCAATTTATTGGTTCAATGCACTATGAGATCTATACAAGAGACTATGGCAACCAAACTGGTACGTATATTTGCACTTTAGACAACTATCATCAAGATGTAGACTCAATTGACTACTCTACAAGTGAACAACCTGCCGAACATAAGTCTCATAACCTTCTAGAATTGGATAATGGACAGTTTGCACTCTATCCAAACAACAGAATGCGTATCTATGATAACAGTATTACACCAGAAACACCTAAAATGCCTGATTTTAAGGTATCAACAGTGTACTATCAAGTAGAAAATGGTCATGATCGTGATGGATTGGGTTCAGAAGAAAATTATTTCTGGAAAACAGCAAAAGAAAGGGCAGTTGACCTTAATTTAAACGAAGAAGATGTAATTGATATGAATGTAGGTGCTGGAAATACAGCAATGGAGAAGAAAAGAGCACCTTTTGAACCAGAATTAGGATAAATAATAACATTCTGTAAAAGTGTCATAAATAAAACAGGAAAACACCTGTTTTAATGGCAATAAATCGGACATCAAGGGCATTTAAGGACATTAGCTTGTCTTTTGACCCCCATCCAGTCACAAAAGACCTTACAATTCTTAAAAATGAGAACGCAATTAAGAAATCTGTAAGGAATTTAGTGCAAACTATCCCTACTGAGAGGTTCTTTAACTCTGTTTTGGGATCGGAAGTACGAAATAGCCTATTTGACTTTGTAGACTTTGGTACTGCATCAGTAATACAGAACCAAATTGAAATTACACTTGAAAACTTTGAACCTAGAATAGAAAATGTAACAGTTGAGGTTGAACCTAGACCAGATTTGAATGAATTTGAGGTTACAGTGTTTTTTGATATTATTGGACAAGAAGTTCCTACACAAGAATTCACATTCATGCTCGAAGCAACAAGATAAATGCCTTTTACTAAGTTTACAAACCTAGATTTTGATCAAATTAAGACTTCAATCAAGGATTATATCCGTTCAAACTCAGATTTTACTGATTTTGACTTTGAAGGATCAAATTTTTCGGTTTTAATTGATACTTTAGCATATAATACCTATATTACGGCGTTTAACTCAAATATGATAGTGAATGAGTCTTTCTTAGACTCTGCAACAGTCAGAGAAAACGTTGTTTCACTTGCTCGAAACGTTGGATATGTACCAAGATCAAGAACTGCTGCTCAAGCAACCGTATCTTTTGATGTTACCACAAGTGGTAATACCCCAACACATACTTTACAAGCAGGTTTAGTGTGTGTAGGTACATCAAATGACACTTCTTACGTATTTTCAATACCAGAAACAATAACAACCACTACAACTCAAGCAGTAGATGGGTCAGGAAACATAATTTCAAGTACAGGATCGTTCAGTGATGTAATAGTATATCAAGGAACTTACTTATCAAAAACATTTACTGTTGATGGTTCATTAGATCAAAGATTTACTTTAGAAAATTCATTCATAGATGCATCAACTATTAGAGTTTATGTAAGAGGTACGTCAGAAAGTGGATTGGGAAGAGAATATCGTAAAGTTGATAATATTTTAAACATTACTAATACATCAGAAGTATTTTTAATTCAAGAGATTGCAGATGAGAAATATGAACTATTATTTGGTGATGGAGTTTTTGGTAAAAAGTTAGATAATGACTCTTTGATCACAGTTGCTTATATTGTCACAGATGGTGTAGAAGGTAATGGTCCTGCCTCATTTACCTATGCAGGTAGTGTTGCATCATCTTCAAATCAAATTCAATTACCATCAACCACACCAACAATTACAACAGTCTTATCGGCAGCTAATGGGGGTAATATTGAATCAATTGACTCAATCAAGTATTTTGCACCTAGACTGTATTCATCGCAGTACAGAGCAGTTACAGCAAGGGATTATGAGTCTATAGTACAACAAATATACCCAAATACCGAATCCGTATCAGTTGTTGGTGGTGAAGAGTTAGATCCACCAGAATTTGGAACAGTCTTAATCACAATCAAACCAAAAAATGGTGAATTTGTATCAGATTTTGATAAAAGTTCAATTCTTTCTAATTTAAAAAGTTACTCATTAGCAGGTATCAACCAAAAAATTCTAGATTTAAAATTATTATATGTTGAACTAGAGTCTTTTGTTTATTACAACCCATCAAAGGTATCGACTGTATCTGAATTAAAGACAAAGGTTATTAATGGTCTTACCACTTATGGATCTTCGACTGATATTAACAAATTCGGTGGCAGATTCAAATATAGTAAAGTTTTGAATGTTATTGACAATATTAATGATGCAATTACATCTAATATAACAAGAGTTAGAATCCGAAGAAATTTAAAAGCACTGATAAATCAGTTTGCACAGTATGAATTATGTTTTGGTAATTCTTTTTATATAAACCCAGAAGGAAAAAATGTTAAAACTACTGGATTTACAATACAGGGTCAGTCAGACATGTTGTACATAACAGACATTCCAAATAAAAATGGTGATGGTACTTTAGATGGTAGTGGTAAAGGAACATTGACTATAGTTAAAGGTGATATTGAGTTATCTGAAAATAGATTGATAGTTGCATCAGCTGGAACTGTTGATTATGTTCATGGTGAAATTATATTAAATACAATTAATATAACCTCAACTGAAAAAGCAAATAATATTATTGAAATTCAAACTTTCCCACAATCAAACGATGTAATTGGATTAAAAGATTTGTACCTCACATTTGCGGTTGGTGATAGTGCCATAAATATGGTTAAAGACACTATTACATCTGGTGAGCAGATATCTGGTGTTGGTTATAAAGTCACTTCAAGTTATTCAAACGGAGCATTGACAAGAGGATAATATGATAACAACTGGAATTGATAAGAGAGTCAAAGTCCAACAGATAATTGAAAATCAAATTCCTGAATTTCTACTATCTGAAAGTCCAAAAGCAGTAGATTTTTTAAAACAGTATTATATCTCCCAAGAATATCAGGGAGGTCCTATTGACCTGACCGATAATTTAGATCAGTATATAAAATTAGATAATTTAACACCAGAAGTTGTAGTAGGTGAAACGACACTAACAAGTGGTATTGCAACAGTTGCAACCACAGTAAATGTAAGTAGTACCAAGGGTTTTCCTAAAGAATATGGTCTATTTAAAATTAATGAAGAAGTAATTACATATACTGGATTAACCACTAATACATTTACTGGTTGTATTAGAGGATTTAGTGGTATTACAACCTATCATGCAGAAAATCAACCTAATGAACTTGTATTCACCGATTCTACTGCTACAAATCATGAAACAGATGCAACAGTTATAAATCTTAGTGCATTATTTTTAAAAGAATTTTATAAAAAAACAAAAACAACATTAACACCAGGATTAGAAAATGTTGATTTTGTTAATAATTTAGATGTAAGTAATTTTATAAAAAATTCAAAATCACTATACCAATCAAAAGGAACTGATGAATCGTTTAGAATATTATTCAACGTTTTATATAATGAAACTCCAAAAATTGTAGATCTTGAACAATATTTAATTAAACCATCAACTGCAGAGTTTATAAGAAGAGAAATAGTTCTTGCAGAATCACTTTCTGGAAATCCTACTAATTTAGTAGGACAAACAATAGTAAAATCATCAGATAGTGAAACAAGAGCTTCTATATCTGAGATAGAACCTGTAACAAGACAAGGTAAAGTTTATTATAAGATTGGATTATTTGTTGGTTTTAACGATGTTGATTTAATAGAAGGAACATTCAATGTTTCACCTAAAACTAAATCAATAGAAAACGTTTCAACTGGTTCTTCTGTAATTACCGTGGATTCTACTGTCGGATTTGGATCTACAGGAATTGTAATATCTGGAATTAATACAAATATTTACTATAGTAGTAAATCTTTAAATCAATTTTTTGGTTGTGAAAATATAGTAGATACAATTTCTACTACAGATGATATTAGATCTGATGAATTTTATTATGGTTATGAAAATGGTGATTTAACTAAAAAAGTAGAACTTAGATTAACTGGTGTATTGTCTGAATTTATTCCAACATCTGATATAAGATTGTTATCAGAAGGAGAAAAAATATCAGTCAAAAATGTTGGTGAAAAGATAGTAGAACCATTAACTAATAAAACTAGAAAAGAAATATTTGCTAACTCATGGATTTATAATACTTCATCAAGATTTCAAATAAAATTAATATCTGGATCAAATATAGTCCTGTCAACAAGAGATATTAATAAATCTAGTATCAAAGTAGGTGATGAAGTTGAAATATTATTCAGAAATGAAGAAAATAAAGCAGCTACTGGTGTAGTTGCAAATGTAGATCAATTAGCACAAACAATTAATTTAAATAATTTAATTTTACAAACAGGAATTAGTGTTTTACCTGATTCTAATCGAAAGTATGATTTACGAAGAAAAATAAAAAAGGCAACTAGTACTTTAATAGACATAGAATTTGGAAATAATATATTAACATCTGATATTACTAACGTTTATAATGAATCAAATGAAAATTTTTATGCTGCTAGTAATTCATTACCATCATATCAAATTACTGCAAATATCCCAAGATCTACACTTTCAAATGCAATTGCAGGTGTTCAACTTCCACAATCTGGATATGACGGTAATACATTAAAATATAATACTTTATCATTTTCTAGTCCTGTTCCATTTATAACAGGTGATGAAATATTTTATACTGCACAAGGAACAATTTTACCTGGATTAGTAGAAGGATCTTACTTTGTAGAAGTATTATCTAACTCAAATCAAATAAGATTATATAAATCTAGATCTTTTATTCCAATATCAGATTATGAAGAATTTGAACCTCTACCATCTGGTTCAGGAACACATACATTCTCATTAACTGGTATTTTAAATCAAAAAATTGGTGCTCAGAGATTATTCAGAAAATTTCCATTAGAACCAAATAATACTAACTCTACCATTGAAAAAACAATTCCAGGACCGACTGGATTATTAATTAATGGTGTAGAAATATTAAATTACAAATCAAATAACAAAATATTTTTTGGACCTTTAGATAAAATAAATTTACTAAATGGTGGTTTAAATTATGATGTTATAACCCCTCCACCAGTAACTATTACAACATCTGGAATTGGTAATACTACAGCTTTAATGCAACCAGTAATTAATGGAGAGGTAACTAATATACAAGTTGAACCTCAAGATTTTGATATAGAAAAAGTTTTATCAGCAACTATTGAAGGTGGTAACGGTAATGGTGTTATCTTAGAATCTGTATTATCAAAACGAAAAAGACAAATTTCTTTTGATGGAAGAACAACGTTTGATGCTGGTGGGGTAGATACTGTAAATGAAACAATAACATTTTTTAGTAATCATAATATATCAAGTGGTTTACCTTTAGTTTATGATAAAAATGGAAATGATCCTTTAGGAGTTGGTACTGTTGGTAATGATGCAGTATCTATTGTTGGATTAGGTACAACATCTTTAGTTGATAAAGCAACTTACTATCCTCAAGTTATAAACTCAAAAACAATTAAATTATTCCAAACACTATCTGATTATAGTAGTGGAATAAACACTGTTGGATTTACAACATTAGGTCAAACAGGTGGTGTTCACATTTTTCAACTTAAAAACGAAGAAAATACTTTAAAAAGTCTTAGAGTTTTAGATGGTGGAAATAATTATCAAAATAGACAACTTTTTGTTAAACCAATAGGAATTAACACTATTAATGATACTATAAATTTTGAAAATCATGGATTTAATGATGGTGATCAAGTTGTATATTCTACTGCTGTTGGACTGGGATCTACTCAACCTCAAACAATTACTGGATTGACAACTTATACTGGTATTTCTACTACTTCTATCTTTTATGATATTTTAAAAATAGATAATGATTCTTTTAGAATTTCTAATGCTGGTTTAGGTGGAACATCAACTGATAATTATGAAAGATTAAATCATATTAAGTTTTCTGATCAAGGTACTGGTTTTCAAGTATTTAAATATCCAGACATTAAATTAAATTTAAAATATGAACTAAAAAATACAGAAGTTGGAGTAATAACTGCAACTCCTATAGTAAGAGGTTCTATTGAACAGATTTATCTTTATGAAGAAGGATCGGGATATGGATCAGACATTTTAAATCTTGAAAAAACATCTACAATTACTATAAAAACTGGTAAAAATGCAGAGTTAAAACCGATTGTATCAGACGGAAAAATAAGTTATGTAGAAATACAATCAAAAGGACAAGAGTACTCCTCTGCACCCGATTTAGAGGTAGTTGGAGTAGGAACTGGAATTGGTGCTAAGTTAAAAGCAGTTGTAGAGAATGGAAAAATTGAAAATGTAATTATACTTGAAGGTGGAATACAATATCAACAAGATAAAGTCAATATTAAAGTAACACCTCCAGGTAGTGGTGCAATATTAGAATCTAATATAAGAGGTTTACATGTTAATAATTTTAGTAGATATGGAAATGAAGCTCTAATAGAATCTCAAGATAAATTGCAATATTCACTTGTTGGTTATTCCACCCAAATAGGTGCTGATGCTTTTGGTGATGATGGTATTGAACACTCACCAATTATAGGATGGGCATATGATGGAAATCCAATTTATGGACCATATGCATATAGTAATCCAGAAGATGAAACTTCACAAATAAGGATTTTAAATAGTGGATACATTTTAGATCCTTCAACAATAAAAGATAGACCATCATCATTTAGTAGTGGATTTTTTGTTGATGATTTTGTATTTAATAATTCTGGTGATTTAGATATTCATAACGGAAGATTTTGTAGAACACCTGATTATCCAAAAGGGACTTATGCTTACTTTGTAGGAATTGCAACAAATTCTTTATCACCAGTATTTCCATATTTTATTGGAGACTCATATAGAGCTAAACCTGAAATAGAAAATTATAAATTAAATCAATCAACATTTGATATTGAAAATTCAAACTTAATAAGAAATACTTATCCATATAAAGTTTCTGATGAATTTGCTGATAATGATTTTATAATAGAATCAAATGAAATATCAGAACAAAAAAGTGTTATTGAATCCACATTATTTGGATCTGTAGATTCTCTTCAAATTGTTAATAGTGGTGATAATTATAAAGTTGGAAATTCTGTTGTATTTGACAATACTGGCACTGGTGGTGGAGGATTAAGTGTTTCAGTTGATAGTGTGTTAGGAAAAGAAATAACATCAATTGACACTACTATAGACACGTATGAGAATGTTGTTTTTATAGAAAATGAACTTGAACAAATTTCAGCATTTATTTCAACATCACCATCACTTAATAATGGTGATAATGTTGTAATATCTGGATTAAGCACAACCAAAATTCCAGAACTTGTAGGTTCATTTAATATTGGTATAGAAACTACAAAAACAGTTGTATATAAGGAGATACCTAATTCAGCAACGACTGGTGTAGTAACTGATATTTACGTTTCAAATATTCCTAGTTTAATATCAATAGGAAGTAGTATTGGTATAGGAACAGAAAAATTAAAAGTATTAAACACATTTGATCAAAATAATATTTTAAGAGTAAAAAGAGGTGTTGTATCTGGAGTTCATACAGTCGGAACAACTCTAAATTTAATACCAAATACATTTAATTTGCAATTATCATTAGGAACAACTAGTATTAATTCAAAATTAAATGATGAAATATTTTTTAATCCACATGAATCAATTGGTGTAGGAACTGTAGTAGGTTTAGGTTCAACTGCATTTTCAACAATTGGAGATGTTAAAAAGATAGTTTCAACTCCAACACATAGTATTTTCTTACCAAATCATCCATTTGAAACAAATCAAAGAGTTACATTAACAAAACCTGCTGCTGGTTATGGAATAACAGTTACAAAAGATGATGGTGTAACTAATTTTACAATACCTAAGAGTGGGACTACAGAAGAAGATGTCTTCATAATTAGAAAATCAAAAGATTATGTAGGAATAGTTACTCAAGTTGGATTAACAACAAGCACTATCGGATTGGCTTTCTTTGGTGATACTAAAGTTGGTTCTAGTAGTTTTGAATATAGTTTAAAATCAAATTTTGAACAGATTACTGGAAAACTTCAAAGAATACATGCACAAGTTTCAGTATCAACATCTCATAATTTAACTGATGATGAAATTGTTAATTTAAATATAGTTCCAAGTCAATCTGTAGGAATTGGAACATCAACCTTCATTAATGTAAAGTATGATGAATTAAATGATAAAATTCTAATAAATCCAATATCATGTTCATCTAGTGGAGTTACAACATCAACTAATCAATTTAATATTACATCACATGATTTAGAGAGTGGAGATAAAGTTCACTATATTTCAACCTCTGTATCTGAAGGTCTTGTAAATCAAGAATCTTACTATGTTTATAAAGTAGATGATGATAATTTTAAACTAGGAGAAACTGCAATAGATGTTTTATTTGATCCAATAAAAATTATTGAATTAAGTTCAACAGGAAGCAATCATGAATTTTCTTTAATAAATCCAAAAATAAATGTTGTCAAAAATAATAATTTAGTTTTTGGTGTAGGTCATTCCTCCTTAGATGGTTTTAATTTCAAATTATATTATGATAAAGATTTTAAAAATGAATTTGTTTCAACTGGAACAACTAGTACCTTCCAAGTAACTGGTATTGGAACAGTTGGCATTGGAACCACAAGTATTAATAAATCTGATGATGCAACTGTAACTCTTAATTTTTATGAAGATAATCCAAATATTTTATTTTATAATGTGCAAAAAAGTGGTTATATAAGTACCTCTGACACTGAAGTTAATAATTATTCAAAAATAGAATATCAGGATAGTGTTTATAGTGGAGAGTATAATATCTTTAATGTTACTTCTATAGCAAGCACTTCTTTTAGTGTCTCTTTATTAGAAATTCCAGAGACTACAACATATAATCAATTAAATACTGAAATTTTAAATTATTCGACAAAATCCTTAAAAGCAAGTGGTTCAATTAATGATGTTAAAATCAATTTTGGTGGTGTTGGATATAATAGTTTACCATCATTTGTAAGCATTGCTTCAACTCAAGGAACAAATGCTAGTTTGTTGCCAGATTCTAAAACAATTAATAAAGTTGATGATGTAAGAATATTAAATCCAGGTTTTGAATATTCATCAGATAATACCTTAAAACCAGAAGCATTTATATCACCAATTATATCAATTATTAATTCAAATACAATATCAAATATTGAAATAATTGATGGTGGTAAAAATTATACATCAATTCCAGATTTAGTTATTGTAAATCCAACAACTGGCATACAAGATACATCTGGTGCCAGTATTGATGTAAGTTTAAGGGGTAGTTCTTTACAAGATGTAGAAATCGTTGTTGCACCAAAAGGTCTTGATCCTGTAACTCATGAAATATTTACACTTAATAATAGTAATGGATCAACAATAAAATCTGTTGGATTTAATTCAGGTGTTGGAATAGTTACATGTACGTTAGTTACACCTATTTTAGGATTTACCACCGCACCATTTACTGTGGGTGAAGAAATATTCGTTGAAGGAATACAAAGATATGACGATAGTGGAACTGGATTTAACTCTGATGATAATGGATTTAAATTCTATACTGTTACTTCTATGGTTAATAATAACCCTGCAACTGTAGAATTTAATATATCAGGTATTACAACTAATGCTGGTATTGCTAAAACAACACAAAATTCATATGCACAAATTATTAAGAAGAGTGATTATCCATCATTTAAGGTTACGCAAGCAATATCTAAATTTAATGTTGGTGAAAAAATATCTGCATTCATTAAAGATGAATTTTCATCAGTTGAGTTAACTATAACAGAATCAACTAATGAATTTATTAAAGTAGTTGAAGATTCACCAGGTGCTTTTGAATTAATTGCAGGACAACGTATAAGAGGATCTAATAGTGGTAATGTAGCAACTATTAATACTATATCTGAAAATACAGGACAATTTAAAATAAATTACTCTTTGAGACAAGATCAAGGGTGGAAGGATGACATTGGTAAATTAAATCAAGATTATCAATTATTACCTGATAATGATTACTATCAAAATTTATCTTACACAGTTAAAAGTTCAATTTTATATGAAGATCTGATAAATCCAGTTAATCGTCTTCTTCATACAAGTGGATTAAAGAATTTTGCTGATGTTGGTATAACTTCTTCTACAAGTGCAGGTGTTACAACATCAACTTTCCTTGATACTTTAGCACTTGATTTTATTGATCAAAAACGAGTTGATACAATTAATAATTTTGACTTTGCTTTAGATATTGATACTGTTAATAATAAATCTAAATTCTTAAAATTACAAAATACAAAATTATCACCATATATTGAGTGTAGAACAAATAGAGTTCTAGAAATAGATGATATTAGTTCATTATTTTCAAATACATCAGTATCTCTTAATAAATTTTTAGATTTATCATTAAATTCAGAATATGCAAGACTTTTAGTTCAAATTAGAAATCCTAATAATAAAAATACACAACTATCAGATCTTGTATTATTTAAAGACACTAATGATGTATTTACAGCAGAGCAAACAAAAATACATAATACTCCATCAGAATTGGGTGAACTGAAAGCTGAAATGGATACATCTGGTTCAGTAAGTTTGAAATTTACTCCTGATGATCCTGATAATAATGACTATGATCTAAAAATATTTAAATCATCATTTAATACTAATCTTGCTGGCATTGGAACACAATCAATCGGTTTTGTTAATTTAACTGGAAGTAATGCAATTGTGGCAACTGCTTCTACATCTGAGATTATCTCTAGTAATACTGGTATTACTGATGCATATTTTGCTTCTGTAGAGGTTCATGACCCAACAACTGAAGAAATTAATTTTGTTCAACTATACCTAACTCATGATGGAACAAATACATATATGTCTGAATTTTTCACAGATTCGGAAGAAGGACCAGTATCTAATTTTATTGGAACATTCAAATCAAGTATTGATTCAGGTGTATTATCATTAAACTTTGAAAATACAGAATTAAATGAAATAAGAGTTAGATCTAATATTGTTGGAATTGGAACAACAACATCTGGAATTGGAACATATAGATTTAAATCTACAGGACAAATTGATGGATCTGAGAGAACTGTAAGATTTGAATCAAACTATGCTAATGTTTCTGCTGCAACCACTGTTGCAACTTTCTTACAACAAGAGATATCAAGTTTAAAAAGTATTATAAGAGTTTCTAGTGGATCAACTAGTGCTTTACATCAAGTTTTGGTTGCACACAATGAAACAGACACACATAATACACAATATCCATTCCTTTCAATAGGAAGCACTTCAGGTATTGGAACATTCTCCTCAACAATTGTTGGAAATGACCTGAATTTAAATTTCCATCCTGACCCATTATATTCTGGTGGTACTAATAGTGTTCAAGTACAAGTTTTAACTAAAGCATTCTATACTGATATTGACTTATTAAATATTCCATTAGATTTACAGTACGGGACTGCAACTGAATCACTATCATTAGCTCAATATGATGCAATTAATGGTTCTAGATCAAATAAAACAAGTTTCCCACTACAAAGTAATACAATACCTATATTCCAAAAGAATTTTAATCCATCTGATTCTTCTATTTTAAATCAAGAAACTGGTGAATTTACAATTATAGACCATTTCTTTGAAACTGGTGAAAAATTAATCTATAGACCAGGATCTACATTTACAGGTGCTACGGTTGCAGGTATAGCAACTGGTGGTGGCACTTTTGCACATGATCTTGAAGTATTTGCTATAAAATCAACTAATAATAAAGATAAATTTAAAATTGCTAAAAGTCGTGCAGATGCTCTTGCTGGTATAGCAGTTACATTCACTAGCACTGGTTCTGGTAATAATCATGAGTTTGAAATGTCTAAGAAAAATGAAAAGGCATTACTTTCAATTGATGGTATAATTCAATCTCCAATAGCTTTCACTCCAGTATCAACTACATTAGAATATGCTATAACCAATAGTCAAACTATATTCAGTGTTACAGGAATTTCTTCTATAACAACAGGTGATACAATAAAAATTAATGAAGAATATATGGAGATTACAAATGTTGGTTTAGGAACAACATCTGTAGGTCCAATCACAGAAACAGGAAATGTTAACATAATTGAAGTTAATCGAGGATATATTGGATCTGCTGCAACTAATCATAGTGCCAATGATGTAAGTAGATTATATTCTGGAGGATATAATATTGTTGATAATAATATTCATTTTACAGAAGCTCCTAGAGGATCAAATAGATCACAAAAAACAGTATCTAATCTTGAACCAGTTAGATCAACATTTACTGGTAGAGTTTATTTAAGACAAGATTACACTACTAACCAAATTTTTGATGATATTTCAGAGCAGTTTACAGGTATAGATCAAAGATATAAGGTTAAAGTCGGTGGTGCTAACACTATTGGAATTAATACTGGAAGTAGTATTTTGCTATTGAACGGAATATTTCAAACTCCATCAACATTTAATAACTTAGGTAATAATTATAATTTTGAATCAGTTGGAGCTGGAACATCGACTAATGTAGTATTCACAGGAATTACTTCATCTAATGGAACATTAATTATTAGTGATAGTGATGTTAATCAAAATCAATTACCTAGAGGTGGTGTGATTGTATCATTAGGATCAACAGGTGGATTAGGTGTAGCACCATTAGGAGAATCGAAAGTAAAGGCAACTTTAAATCCAAGTGGTTCAATTATAGGTATCGTGGGTGTTGGAACAACAGGTAGTTCTTACAGTATCAGTACAGCATCATATAATAACACTTCTGGTGAATTGCAAATAACTACTACAATAGATCATGGATTTGGAGATATAAATGAATTTGCTAGATTAGATGGTTTAACATTTACACCTACTCTTGCAATTGGTATTAATACTTCATTTGGAATTACTGGAATTGCGTCTGCTAGAACTTTT
>VMHT01081310.1_pt1 | contig 14681 bp, 9 predicted proteins | sample 4693611 | NCBI WGS metagenome assembly VMHT01 (sample SAMN12280063, study PRJNA550983) | marine metagenome | isolation source: seawater sampled from same location over 5 years 0.02-0.2 micron viral filtrate | place: USA: collected off the coast of southern California halfway between the port... ... | reverse complement strand
AGCACCTGTGTAATTGGTTGATCCAGCAATTAGATAAGGTTGATTCTGCTCTGTGCTGTAGGGAATAGTTGTTGTAAGAATAGTCCCATTTACATCCAATTTTTCCTTAGGTGTATTCGGAGACGACAGACCGATACCGACATTACCATTTGAGTCAAAGTCAACACCTTGACCATCAGCTCCAGCTGCACCGGCAGGACCTTGAATACCTTGAGGACCCTGAGCACCGTCAGCACCGTCAGTGCCAGCAGGACCTTGGACACCCTGAATTCCCTGAATTCCCTGTGTTCCCTGTGTTCCTCTTATATCTCCAGTGATAACATTAGAGTTACCACCTATACCTGTAAAAGTAACTTGACCAGAATTTGAGTCATACTGCCCATCAGTATAACCTTTACCAACAACATTATTATCTAATTCTTGCTGTCTATAGATAACCTGATTAAAATTACCGTTAACGCTGTCAGCAGTCAGAGACGATCCCGTATAGTATTTATGTGTTGGACCGGAATCAACGTCTGTTATACGTTTGATTTTAATAACTGCACCATCAGCTGGGATAGTAATAAACTCGATTGAATTGGAAGCGTCAAAAACATAATCCGTACTTAACGCTTGTGTGACATTGTTTACTAATACATTAACATCTTTGTGTAGCAAAAAGGGAAAAGGAATTGCAAACGACGGTCCGTTTGAACTACTTTTTGTGTAAGAAATTTCAGTTGTGGCCATTACTTGTTATCTAGAATCATTACAGCAGGTGATTGGTTTTCAAGCGTTTGGTTTGCGCGACTACGGACTTGCTGAAGTTCCTTTTCATCTTGCTCTTCAATTAATATTTGTACAGCAGGGTCTTGACTAATCTGTGCCCAAGCTTTGGACTTAGCTTGACTCATTACAAGTTCAATTAAATCAACATGCTTAAAGCTTTTGCTGGGATCCATAAAGCGGTTACCAGCTTCAAGCTCACGACGCATGTCTTGCAGAGAGCTTTTGACATCCTTACGGCTTGCAAGGTGGTCAAGTGCAGCTTGTGGGTTTTCGTAGGTCTTACCGCCAAAGGTAATCTTGGCTTTACCCATTGCCTCTTGCAGCATTGAGCGGACCTCTGCAGCATCACTGAGGTCGTAACCTTCTGCGCTGTAGACAGACTCACGGATGGGGTAGTTGCTTTCTAAGAGCAGACGTCGTCCAGGACTGTTGTCGTCGAAGTTGACTTGGAAGGGAGTGACTGCATTCCATGCACGTTGAAGCAGATTCCAGTTGTTAAGAGGCTTACCAGTCAACATGTCGTACTTCAGTGGCAACGGATCAGTAGCAAGATATTCACTAGCCAAGTTTCTATTTCTAATAGACTCAAAAATATCTGCGTTCAACTCACGCATATATGGATTGATAATCCGACCAAACTCATTGCGAAGGCTGGACATCGGAACAATGTTGTTCATGATGCTGCCAATAGCACGAGCAGAACCATCAGGCTTCATATTTACCAGTTGGAACAATGAGTCGAGACCGGAGAAGTAAGACTTCTTCAGTGGACCTGCTGCAAGTGCTGCAGCCATCTTTTTCCAATGATCTTCCGCCCACTCTTCACCCATCAGATCCAAGTTGTCTCCCACGTTGGCAATGTTTGCCAGAATCATGGAATAGGGCTCACCGAGTGCGTCGTAGCTGACCCATGTATTACCAATCTTGATAGACCTAGGTTTCCAACCTGCAGCAAGCCAAGCCTGCTTAAGTTGCTCATCCATAGGACCGTCACCAGTCATGTTGCCGTTGAGGTACATCTGTGTGCCAGAAATGGTCACACCAAGACCAATGGATTGACGACCGGCGAGTAGAGCCTTTTCGTTACGCAGGTCTTCCATACTGTTAATGCCGTACTTACCAACCTTTTCCATAAGGTTATCTTCATTAGCAGTTAGAACATCAAGAGTACGCTTACGGAATGCACCGATAAGCGGCATGTTCTTGACGTTCATATCAAGACCATTGATACCAGTACGTGCAAACAAATAGAAAGGTCGCAGCAGTGGATACTGACCAATCAACTTATCGAGGTTTGCAGCAAAACCAGTCAACTCAGAAGTAAGAGTTGCTTCTTTGTACATGCCTTCGAGGAAAGCATCCTTGGTCAGATCAATATTGCCATCAGCATCCAGAAGTTCGTTGTAGAAGAGATCTTCGTATTTCTTGTAATCATCAGCAGTAGCCTCCAGCAGGTCGCCACCACGTTTCATTTCAAGAACCTTACGTACAGAACGTTCTTTAGCCTTTGCACGAGCCATGATGAACTTATAGGTGTCATCAACAGACGAAAGCAGCCGAGGCGAATAGGACAGGACACGGTTGTCATTTAAGCCACGTGCAATCCAGCCAATTGCATAAGAAAACTTGTCACCAACAGTGCCACGCTGCTCAATCCACTGCTCTTGCATTGCCCACATCTGGTCAGTGGTGTTGTATTCACTGAACCTGTTACGCATGTCAGCAAAATCACCAGTCCAGTAGCTGTTAAGACGCTTGGTAAAGACAGTCCAAGCTTCAGGAATAACTTCCATGTGTGACTTGAACGAAGCCATGCCTGCACGAGCTGTATCCAGATCGCCCAGGAGAGCGCCACCTACGCCTTTACCAAGGCTTTGAAGACCCATGACTTCACCAGTACCCACAAGAGCACGTTGAGAGGTTTTCAGGCCGCTTAGAACGCTGTTTACGAATACACCGCCAAGTTCTTTAAGAGTCTGGTTTTTATTACTGAATCCATGCAGACGACGACGCATAAAGGCGTCAAGGTCAGTCCAGTTATGAATATTATCGGCACCACTGAAAGCTTCTATAACAGCTTCCATAACCTCTTGGTTCTCGGTCTTACCCATGAACTCAAGAGCAGTGTCAATGCTTTCTTTTGTTTGCTGATGGATCTGTGTAAACCTTTCAGCAATCTGCTCAGGTGCAAGCTGTAGCTGTTGACCCTGAATACCCCAGAGGTAACGACGTTTCTTTACTTCAGAAAGACCGATGATCAGTCGATCACGAATTGTCTTTAGAGGACCGTCAACATCAGCGATGTCAACACCCTGGGCCATCAACTCACGTGAACCAATCGACAGGTCACGTAATTGCTTGAAGAGTGCAGAGTTGACGAGGTCAGCAGCGACCACGTTCTCCATGCTCCACAACTCGTAAGTCTGATCACCGAGGTTGGCTATATCTTTGTTGTAAGCATCAATAGGTGCCCAGAACTCCTCAGCAGACATGTCATCAAGGTTGCGCCCCATGACCTGCTGCATACGGTTGTAAGCAGGCTCAAAGACTTGACGGAAGGTACGACCCTTTGACTTAAGGTCTTGAACCATCCTTTGGTAACGAGCATCACCTAGAAGCTCAGCAGCTTTGTCCTGCAGCACTTCACTAGGAATACCGTTTTCATTAGCCATACGTTCTGCCTGAGCAGGCGTAAGCGGTGAGTCGGTAGAACCAGCAGCACCACCAGGAACATTAGGATCATCGATCTTGTTCAGCTGTTCGTAGATGTCACCAGCGGGTGCAGTTGAGTTAGGGCTGCCCTGCCAGGGATCAGCAATAGGCTTGTTCTTGTGACCACGGAAAGCAAGCTGTGGAGGTAGAGCTTTGTCAGTTCCGTACTGAAGTGGCTTTGCGTCTGCAATCACATCGACGTCAACAACCTCACCACCGAGCTGTGGTGTGTCGAGATTAATGTCCCGGACATACTGCATAGCGTCGTCAAGCTCTTGCTGTCCTTTTTCACGTACCTGCTGTGCAACATTCAACTCTCTTTTAAATGATTTATCAACACCACGCTCGCCAAACATCTTGCCGATCACTCGGTCAAAGATGCCTGCCATTCCCATCTCTTCAACAACGTTCTTTAGTTTTTTGAGAAGAGGATGGTCTTCGTCTTTAGTAGCGAGAGGGCCAAGAACCACACCCATTTCAGGTACACGCTCAACGATCTTTCCAGACAGGTTGTGATCGTCGTGTTGCTTAGAAACAAGAGCAGCAACACCAGCAGACGAAACACTAAGACCAGCAGCTCCTAGTGAAATACCAGCGGCACTAGCACCGAGAGTTACACCTAGACCATACGTACCGTAGTAAGCAATCTCTTCCGCGATATCGCCCCACCAAGTACGAACAGGTGCATAACCACCCCTAAATTCAACGAAATCACCAACAGGATTCCATTCAGGTTCATAGTTAGGGTCACCAATGTCCTCACCCTTGGCCGCATCAGTAATTCGTTCAGGGAAGGTACTTACACTTTCACCGAACCGAAGAACTGCATTAGCTAAAGCATTACGACTCTCAATGACGTTTTCACCAAGACCAAACTCCTTAGGGTCCTTTGTCTGTTGATTAACGTCTTGCTCCTGCATCGGTCCACCGGCATATGGCTTGACCTGTTCCTGCTGCTCTTCTGCCTGTGCCTCTTGTAATGCACCTTCTTCTTCCTCTTTTTTTAGCTGTTGTGCAGCTAGATCTTGCTGATTAATATCTACTTGATCAGACAAAAAGTTTGTGTCCTCCTGGGACAACTGTAAAATAGTAGGATCCATGCTTAGTTATATTTGAGTCCAGGCAACGTATTGCTCGGGTTTTGATAAATACCAGCACTGTTTTGGAAAAATTTCAGAAGACGTTTTCGTTCTTTTTCGCTTGCGAATTTAAGACCACGCCATTCATTGATTAATCCTTGCGTGCCACCGCCCCAACTAACTCTCTGCTTGCCACGTTCAAAGAAAAAGTCTGCTTGAACCTTTTTAGAAAAAACAGTATCATCAGAAAGGCCTAGACGACGCTGTGTTTCAAGAAATGTGGCTGGGGTAAATTGAGTACCACCAGTTGCAAACAATCGTTGAGGATGGCTTGTTGGCAATGCATGACGTCGTTTAATTTCGCCAAGTGACATTGACAAAATCTCTTGATTTAGATCTTCACTACTATCACCAGGGTTAATAGATGTATAGCCATCATCAAGGCCACCTTGATTGTACGCATTAAACCAACCATACTTTTGCCCGGATTCAAGTGACATAACAAGATCCATAGCCCACTCAGCTTCATTAGTAAGGTTCAACTCTTCCAAGACACGCATTGTGCGTCCCGTGGTATTGCTTTTGCGTAACAATGCACGATGTGCTGGGCTCAATTCGTCTACCTTTTGCTCAACAGCAGGCTTTTTAAAACCAACCATGCCACGCTTGGCAAGTTCACTGAGGGCTACATCAATACCAGTAGAACTAGTTCCAGCTGCAGCGGTGTTGAAGATATCAGGTAAAGTTCTTACAGGAGCTTGACCTTCTGGAAGAGTACCAGCTTGTGTTTGGAAGTAAGCAACAGCCTGTTCAACCTCATCCATCATTCCAGAAGCAGGTGGGCTATTGGGGTTGATAAGAGATGAACGTAAATCTACAAGTTTCTGCTGACGCTCAGTGTTTGGAGAAACCATTACAGTCTGCTCATATACTCCATTATTGATATTTTCGACAACCTTAGTGACAGCAAGTTCATTAGCATCGCTTTCCGAATACTTGCCAGTAAGCATTAAGTCCCTGTAAATCTGAGGATAATCCCGAGAAGCCCGATCAACCACCCGTGCATGTTTTTCATAACCGCCTGAGGGTCGTGTTTTGCCTTCTACGTAGTTATAATAATCATCAACAGCCCCCTTTATTCGCGTATTACCGCCTGATTGGAAGTTACTTAGACCAGCAGTAATCTCTGTATCCTTCTTGACCTGATCATTATATGCAGCACGTACAGACGTAGGCATTCCATCAAGGTCAGACTTAATGTAGTAACCACGGACTGCCTTTTTAGCTTCTAAGAACTCACGTGCATCGCCTTCCTCCCGGTCTTCTGCTGTTTCGTAATTAGCTAGTTGAGGTGCATTTAGACCTAATTCAAGTCTCTGATAGCTATTGTTAATGTTGTCTTTTTCTTCATTTGTAAGCGGGACTCCACTTTCTGCACGTTCAGCAAGAACTGTACGTAGGTTTTCAGAAAATTCAAAACGACGGTTAGTTAAGTCTTGCTGTGCTCGTGTAGAACGTGCTTGACGCACATTACGAAGTTCTTTCTCTACTGGAGCTAGGTCCCGCTGAAAAGCTTTCCCAATAGTGGTCCGCCCCATGCCGCGATGATCAAACTCATAGCGCATAAGGGTACGAACTTGAGTTTCGCTAATTTGCTCATTTCTAATCATTTCTATAAGCATCTGTGAGACTGCCTGACGTGCAGGACCAATGCCACCGAAGTCAGATGCTTTGTTGTTAATAATGTCGAGATACGCATCACCGCCCATCTCAGATATAAGACCTGCATAAAGCGTGTCCTTTGCAGCAGTCAGCCGTTCATCCTTTTGACGAGCGGTATAGGTAGCAGCCCATTTGACTGCTTCCTTTTCTTCAAACTTCTGCATAGCAGGAAACATATACTTAGCTGCCATCACAGGATTAAACTCTGCAAAGCGGTCTAAGTAGTCCTTACGGATCTGTGCCTGTACTGCCGCACGTTGCTCAGGGGTACGAGCTGTGTCGTACGTGTAGTCCTGACCATCAATATTTACTTTAGTGGTAGATCGCTTGTCAGCAAAGTGAACACCATACGAAGAACCACCCATCTGCAGACTCTGTTTAGCAAAGCCGTACTGAGCCCAGGCAGACATCTTACGTATATTTGCAGCGGTATATGGATCACCGTCACTCTCTACTTTGTTAGCGAGAGAAGTAGTTTCTTTGTCTAAGGCCGAACCCTGACGTTCTTGTTCGTCTAGATCATCACGGTCAGCTTGAGAGACACCATTGGTATAGGCAAGAGCCATACCACGTTGCATTTCTTTCTTTTGGTACTCATCCCGCTTCTGCTCAGCGTACTGAGTGATTGCAGTCGAGAGTTGTGAAAGACCACCAAATGCTCTGTCAAGATCCCGCAAACGTGCTGCATCATTAGCACGCATACCTTGAAGATACTGTTGCTCAGCAGCTTGCTGCCGACGCATGTTTTCATCAAAAGATTGCAGGGGACTAGATACCTGTTCAGGTTGAAAGGATCCTCCCCTGTTGAACGAGGTAAATGTCATTAGTAAAGATTTAATGTACTATTTAGGTATTTACTGTCACCAAACACTTCGCCAAAACCTTGTGTAAAAGGAACAGCATTTTGTGTAAAAGGATTAATAGGGGGCTTACTTGCATTAAATGCCTTAAAGGAACTAGCAGCAGTACCAGCAAGAGTTCCGAGTGCACCAATATATGCACTACTCATATCCATATCGGGTTTAGGTGGTGCAATGCCAGGTATCGGGACAAAGCCCAACTGGTCGCGTGCACGCTTATCAGCTCTTACATGCTTGCGATGAGTATCACGGCCAAAGTCTTTAAACTGCTCACGTGCGCGAGTAAGATTAGAAATATGCATTGCCTGCTTAACTCCTAACTCTACGATAGGAATAGCACGCAAACGCTCTGAGTTCCTACCAGAACCTTCCAGACCCTTAGCATGTTTTGCTATTTTTATGAAGCTATCTCTATACTTAACTGAGGCTAAAGTAGCTTGATCATTTAACCAAGCCTGTTTCCTGCCATAAGCTGTACTTGCATCAAGAAAGTTTTCGTCTACCTGCTCAAAGTATTTGTTGGTTTTTAATCGATAGCGAGTTTGATCTCGCATGAAGTTGAGCTTACGCAACTCCATCTGTTGTTCCCACTGACGGGCAGAAGCGTTCTTAGAGGCAGCAGCAGATCGCAGACCGCCTAATGCACTAAGCCCGCCGCTGACTGCTGTCAGTACTGTTACTGGTTCGCACACGGCAAAATTCAATAAAGGTTACATTGTTCGGTCCATAGTTCACTTCACGTAAAAACTTAAAACCGAGGAATTTAAGAAGCTTTAGATGGACTGTATTGCGCTTATCGCAAATATTCCACAGCATCTTTTCTGGTCTACTGTCGATCAACCTTTTACACATACGTGCAAAAGAGACCGGATACTTATATATCTCAGGAGTGCATAACATCCAGATCCCGTTCTCGGGACCAACACCCCCGGCTGCTCCCCATTTGTTGTCGGGAGTTAGCCAAGCCCCTGAGTAGCCGCTGTGAGCCCCTAGAAGAAGGGAGTAGTACGGGTTATGACCGTGACCCTCCCTGACTTCTCTAAGGTCCTCTGGGCGTAAATTAGACGCTATTTCAACAGCAATTTCTTTAGTGAGTGGATAGATGTACTTAGACACGCTTGTAGTAACTTGGGTTGTAATCACCCTCCCAAGTCAGTGAAGTAAGGGTTGCCGGGAGTGGAGAAGTAGATTTAATTGATAAGGTAAAGTTATCATTCTTTTCGTATATAGGTACATACGCTTCGTATAGATCTTCTACACCAACAGCTCCAACCTGATAGCTATCGAAAGCTACTGAAGAAAACTTTTGGCTGTAGTTAGGTTTACCTACACGAGTCAACAAAGTTTCATATGAACCTACGCTGCTAAACATTAGATTGACACGGTGAACTACTAGAGAACCACGTGACTCATTTACAGTTACATTCCCAGTCTTTGCTTGAACAAAGAACCTAGGTAAGTCAACCTGCATCGTGTAGTCATAACCAAAGTATACGGTTTGTGCACTCCGATCACCAGGAACAGTGACAGTAGTACCAGTATTAGGTACATCAATTCCTGTGATAATTGTTCCATTTACGCCTCCAACAATAGCAGTGAGATTAGGTTTTTTGTCTGTAATATTAGAAATCCAGCTCAACGTAAACGTAGTTTCATTCGTTCCAGCGTTGTATGTACCTGTTGGTGCAAGCGCATAATTATCAAGATGAACTAAATATGTGGAGTCATCTTCAGTAAAAGTAGGAGCATCGTCACGAATCAAATCTATTTTCTGTAGAAAATTCTGATCATCTACAAAGAAGTAAGTATCGTCAGTAACGCAGTGGTATTTGATAGGACGTATATGTTCCCACCTAAACCAGGCAGATTGCAGTTGACGTTCAACAGTACCAAAATATTTATAACCAAACACTTCTTTACTATTACGCTTGCCAAAAAAGACAAAACTATTTTCACGTGAATTAGCAATAAGATCTAGATTATTGCTAAGCTTTCTAGAAACAACTTTACTTAGTTCTACTACTTGTGGTTCACCTTCACGTGCAATATTAGCCATTGCAAAGAAGCGTGAGAAAGCACCAGCATTGTCTACAAATCCTGCAATCGTACCCATTGAAATGGGCGACATATTTGCGTTGTAGTTGTACGTAGCAATACTGCCTAGCTTGGCTGATTCAGGTTGAAGGATATCGCTATCAGTAGCCAGCAAGAACTGTTGGTTCTTGGCAAAGATAATAAGACCTGTGTTTTGCTCTAGACCGTCAAACAATTCAGAGGGATAGGTAGAGCTACATGAGATATCAATAGGATCAGCAGCAGAAACAGTAAGTGCTGTCTTAACAAAGAAGTTAGCTAACTCACCAGGACGTGAAAGAATTACATTATCTCCACTAAGGAAACAAAGACGATTTCTAAAGAACAGGACCTTATTGATCGTGGCACCTACAAAGCTAGGATCCTTATTAGTGAAAAGATCATCACCAACTTCACGATCTTTGTAGTCGAAATGTTTGACATTAAATACTATATTACCATTACTATCAACGGTTCGCTGAATAAGTATTGGCATAGTTGTTCTATTTAACTTTTTTGTAATACCAGGCTTTGCACATTCAGACCAACTACCCGGTCCATCAGCACCTCCGTCACCATCAAATCTGAGATAGTAATCATCTTCATTAGCCGATGAGTTAGCAACTTTAAGGATGTAGCCGTTCTTTGCTTGAAACGGTAGGTTAGTTATATCGTTAGTTGACTCGGTGACAACAGTTAGAAGATCTGTGTTTGGTGTAGTTACTGTAAAATCTTGACTGTTACTAAAAAGGTAAAGTCCGTTACCAATGATCTCTGAGCTAATGCCGCTAGGAAGCTCAGCCTGAATACCACCTAGGATAGTATCTGGAGTAACTGATGTTTGTTGATCAAAAGGAGTTGGTTCTGGACGGATCGCTTTTAAAGATGCTTTAACAGTAGCTGTTTCAACTTTATCTACTTTTACTGTATAAGTTTTACCTGATACAGTAGCGGAAACAGTGTCATTAACAGCCCAGCCTTCGCCACCATGCAGTAAATCAATTGTGGCTACATATTTACATGTGTAATCATCAGCCTCTGGTGTGTCGTCATTATTACCCGGCTCTTGTCCTTGCTGACCGGTGACAGTTATTCGGAATATTAAATTTTTTTTAGTAGAACCGCTATTTTTTACAAACAGTTTTGTACCGATATGAGGACAGTGACCTGTATCACTAGGGTACGTAGTAAAACCAGCACCAGTCGGCCCATCTACACCGACCGCACCAAAAGATAAACGAGTTGCACTGCTAATTTGGGTAGTTGCACTAGAAGCTGGGTTATGAATGTTTAGCGCATACTGACGTCCGTTGACAACCTGCTTTAGTTCAACGAAAGCAACATGGGTATGAGGATTCTCCGCTGTCTTATGGGCAGACGTCGGATGCATCGCAACTGTCTTCTTACGATTGCAGACAAACGTAGAGTCGTTGATTGTTGTGAATTGGAGGTCACCACTAGTCGGTGTTCCGTGAGCTAAGTAAGCCTTTAAGTCAGTCTCCTGACCAGACTCGTAGGTAACAGTAATTGCTTCACCAGTCTCACAGCTCCACATACTGACGCTACCGTCAGAGTGAACCTGACCAATATAACTACCTTCAGTTTCATCTCGGTAGTAGTGGAACCAATGATCAGATGTAGAAGCACCGACTAATGGTTCATAGTCTGTGCCAGATTGCAACACATTACTACTGTCGTAAACCTTAGGTGCACCAACACGTTGAGCACCAGGTCGTTTATACAGACCCCTCGTTAGATCTGGGATGCAGTTAACAGCATCACGTACTTGACCCTGACCTTTATATTGATCGGGAGCTTCGTTAATACCACCGAAGAAGTCAGGAATTCTTTGTGTAATTGCAGTCATCAGCGACGTAGTCCAAGGTAAGGAAGATAAGTTTGATATGACATATCATCACCAATACCTAGATAACTATGGTCACCTTGGTTGCACTCATACTCCATGCAGATAGCCCTTGTATAGGCTTCCTGCTGTTGAAGCAACTGAACTAACGTAGGGTTAGAAACAAGCTGCGTAGCGGCTCTTACAGCGGCCTTCTGGATGATGTACCGCTTGAAGGGTTGAGGTAGATCACCGAATACCCATAGGTACACAACGTCACAACATACCTTGTCAGTAAACTCATCACTATGTCTAATCCTGTCGTACAAAAATCCTCCACGATTAACTACGTTTGTAGTTCGTACATGGAAATCATCATGCACATCTAGTTGTAAGACATTAGAAGGAATTGCTATTTTATTGTTAGCAGGGGTAAACTCAACATGATGCTCAGTGTTAAACACCCAGCCTTCACTTTGAACTTCTAAGTTTGTTTCCCTAAGTAGTTGGTATATAAATGATACTTCAGGATTAGCTAAAGTATTGTAGGTCTCTACATTTTTTGTGATTAATACTGCAGCATTGTTTGCAGGCGCAGAGTCAAATACAATATTAGATCCACTAATAGTATAACTAGCAGATGCTCCTGCTACGGTTACAGCAATTTGAGAAGTAGACTCAAAGGTAAACCCAATAGCAAAGGTTGTTAAAACACCGTTAGCTGTATATTCTGTTTGTGCTTGTATTTCAGTATTAACACCAAGGGTGGTGACTGGGGATTGACCAATGCTCCCCAAAATTGAGTTTACTGCGGATAGTTCGGTATCGAGATCAATAGTTGTAGGAGCAGTCATATAAATAAAAAAAAGGGACTCCGAAGAGTCCCCATAGAAAACATAGAAAAGAAATCAGAACACAGCAGCGCCTGTAGTGTTGACCGCACCACCGGATTCGGAGGGATCAGTGTCAACAATGAACTCCACAGCAGCAGCAGGATTCAGATAGTCAGCACCCATAGCGAGTCGGCCGACAATAAGATCTCCTTGGTACATGACAGAAGTGTCATTCGAAGTTACTTGGACCTGAGGACCAATAGCTTCAACAACACCTGCAGCTTCCTTCTGGAAGATAAGACCACAGGACTTGCCGAATACCTGACCACCGTAGTTGTTACGGGAGCCATAGTTATCGCCAGTCACAGCAGTATCAGCAGGCATGGTTTCACCGACGAAGTCGCCAGCCAAAGGCAGGCTGGAGTTCGTACCAAACTTGCCCAAGAACGGAAGGTTCATGGACTTGTAGATTTTGATACCAGCAATTTCAATGATGCCTTGAGCGGACTGCAACGCAGTGCCCTGGACATCACGATTTACCAGGCCGTTAGTACCAACAGCTTGGATCAGTTCGTAGTACTGACGAGGGCTCAGGACAGCTACACGACCGTCAGAGCTGACACCCTTTTCATCGAGAGCAGCTGCAGCGTCATAGAAGCCTGAAACCAGAGAGGCAGCATTAGTAGCGTCAGAGCTGTTAGTAGCAGTGCCGAGACGGATCTGAGTGCCACCAGGCTCTTTGTAGTTAGTAGCAGCTACTGGAGAAGCGGTACGTGCACCACGGGTGATGCTACGGAAGATCTTCCGGTCATAGGTCTCAGCAAGTGCGTAGCCGATCTTGCGAGAAATTTCTCCGCGCAGCTCATAATGAGCAAGTGTCTCATCTAATTCATACAAAAATGCAGAACTGATTAACAGGTCATCGACCGTGATTGTCTTCTCTGCCACAGGCGGAGCCTTGTCAGAGTTACCTAAAATTGGCGTGCCAGGCGTGTGATAAACCGCCTTGGTACGTCCTGTGTAGATGAACTGAAGACTCTTGCCGTTCTTCAGCGTACGCTTCATGACCAGGTCACGAGCGATAGAATTATGTTGGAAACCTTTGAAGACCTCTCCAGAGAAGAGATCCAAGTAAAGGTCGCGGTTGTTTGAAGCGTTGCCAGTTAGATTGGCACGGCCTAAACTAACCTGATTGACGTTAGCCATTGTTAAAAATAAAAATAAATAAAAATATGAACCTATTCAAGATCTTGAAAAATTTTTGTGGTCTATTCCCACCGTCTAGACGGCTAAGGGTATCCTCCGTAGAGGGCCAAAGCCAATACTGGTGGGAGGACTTGCACCTCCCAGTAAGCTTTACTTAACCAGTTGTTTGTAAACTACACCACGATAACGAAGAGCATCAGCTTTATAGTCTGCTGCTTTCTTCTTAGCGTTTTGCATGTAGCGGATAACGATGTTGGACATTAGTTCGTACCAATAAAACCTAAGCCCCGTTCCATGCTTAGTAGGTCATGCGTCTATGTAAGACTCCAAAACCATCTTGGTGAAAGTGAATTCTAGAAAGGCAATACTTTCTTGAACTTCGGGATCACCACCCGGCCAGCGTTCTTTGTAGACACGTAATGCATCACGTAAAATGATGGCCGCGTCAGATGTTAAAGTTACGTCAAACATAGATGAACGTACGAATAATTAACCGATTACTGGAGCTGTGAGAGCAACAGGAGTAGTGCTAGCAGCAGCCAGATCAAGAGGGAAGTTATGTGCATTTCTTTCGTGCATAACTTCAAAGCCAAGGTTGGCTCTATTTAAAATGTCAGCCCAAGTATTTACGACTTGCCCTGAGTTGGCAATAATCGATTGGTTGAAATTGAAACCATTGAGGTTAAAAGCCATCGTGCTAACACCAAGACTCGTAAACCAGATTCCAATAACCGGGAAGGCTGCCAACAAGAAGTGAAGAGAACGAGAGTTATTGAAAGAGGCATATTGAAAAATCAATCTACCGAAGTAGCCGTGAGCTGCAACGATGTTGTAGGTCTCTTCTTCTTGTCCAAATTTATATCCATTGTTGTGTGACTCCTGTTCAGTTGTCTCACGGACAAGTGAGGAGGTAACCAGAGAACCATGCATAGCACTAAACAAAGCGCCACCGAAGACTCCAGCAACACCAAGCATATGGAATGGATGCATAAGGATATTATGTTCTGCCTGAAAGACCAACATAAAGTTGAAAGTACCGGAGATACCGAGCGGCATTCCGTCAGAGAAGGATCCTTGACCGAACGGATACACAAGAAACACGGCACTTGCTGCAGCTACAGGAGCTGAGTAAGCAACGAAGATCCAAGGACGCATCCCTAGTCGGTAACTAAGTTCCCATTCTCGTCCCATGTAAGAGAAGATACCAATAAGGAAGTGAAAGACGACCAGTTGATATGGTCCTCCGTTGTAGAGCCATTCGTCGAGAGTGACTGCTTCCCAGATTGGGTAGAGGTGGAGTCCGATTGCATTGCTGCTGGGGACGACGGCTCCTGAGATGATGTTGTTTCCATACAACAACGAGCCGGATACTGGTTCTCGGATTCCATCAATGTCAACAGGTGGCGCTGCAACGAACGCCGTAATAAAACAAATAGTGGCGGCCAGTAAGCATGGAATCATCAAGACACCAAACCAGCCAACGTATAGACGGTTGTTTGTGGACGTCACCCACTTGCAGAAGTCATCCCAATTAGAAGACCTCTGCTGTTCAATGATTGCTGTCATTGTTGATTAGTAAATT
>VMHT01030018.1_pt1 | contig 14687 bp, 11 predicted proteins | sample 4693611 | NCBI WGS metagenome assembly VMHT01 (sample SAMN12280063, study PRJNA550983) | marine metagenome | isolation source: seawater sampled from same location over 5 years 0.02-0.2 micron viral filtrate | place: USA: collected off the coast of southern California halfway between the port... ... | reverse complement strand
GCTTTTCTTATTTCCTTACCATCTGATGTTTTTATTGGTATGTTTTGTAAATTAGGATCACTTGAAGCTAGCCTTCCTGTGTTAGTAGCAGCAAGTAAAAAAGAAGTGTGAACTCTTTTAGTTTTTTTACTTATATGTTCCTGTAAAGCATCTGTATAAGTGCTTTTTAGCTTAGAAACCTGCCTCCACTCTAAAACTAAATTTGGGAACTTATGGCCAGTAAGAGCCAGATCTTCCAAGATTTTAGCACTTGTGGCTAAACTACCTTTTTTAGTTTTCTTTAATTTTGCGATTTTTAAATCGTTATAAATTATTTCGCCCAATTGTTTTGGGGAGCCAATATTAAATTTTTTACCTGATACTTTATAAATTTCTTTTTCAATTTTTAGAAGCCGATCCTCAAATTTTTTTGAAAGTTTCTTTAAATGGCTATCATCAACTTTAATTCCATTGGACTCCAGTTTTGATAAAATTTTTATCATTGGTTTTTCAAAAACTTCATAAATTTTATTCAATTTTTCTTTGGTTACTCTCTCAGATAAAATGTTATATAATCTAAGTGTAACATCTGCATCTTCAGCTGCATATTCTATTGCAGATTTTAAATCTATATCAGAAAAGTTTAATTTTTTTTTCCCAGATCCAACTAAATCTTTATAAGATATAGTTTTGTGTCCAAGATGTATTTCAGACAAAGTATCCATATTATGTCTATTATTTCCTGCATCTAAAGTGTAAGATAATAGCATTGTATCCTCCATTGAATTTAATTCAACGCCATGATTTTTAAAAATAATGAAATCATATTTTATATTTTGTCCCACTTTTTTGATACTCGGATCTTCAAGAATTGCTTTAAGTTTTTTTAAAACTAGATCTTTTTTTAAGCCTTTAGTGTCCTTATGGCCTAGTGGTATATAAAAGGAGTCCTTAGCGGAATAGCTAAATGAAATACCTATTAATTCAGCTTCTTGTGGATTTAGTGATGAAGTTTCAGTATCTACTGAAATAACTGACTCTTTATTTAGATAGTTGATTAGATAATTTAATTCTTTTTCTTTAACAATGCTTTTATAAGACTTTGTATCTATTTTAGTAATTTCTTTTGATTTGAATTCTTTACTAAGACCTTTTTTGTCAGAGTCACCATAAAAACTGATGGCTTGACTAAGCAACCTATTAAATTCCATTTCTCTTAAAAATTCATAAAGCTTATCTTTATTTATATTCTGGATTAAAAATTCAGCTGGATCATTTTTTACTGGCACATCCTCTTTTAGAGTAACAAGTTTTTTACTTAATATAGCTTTATCTTTATTGGCTAATAATGTTTCTCGTCTTTTATTTTGAGGAATCTCTGAAGCTTTACTTAATAATTTTTCTAAATCTTTATACTTATTAATAAGTTCAGCTGCAGTTTTAATTCCAATTCCCGGGACTCCGGGAACATTGTCTGATGAATCTCCGGCGAGAGACTGTACATCAACTACTTGATTGGGTTTCACTCCAAATTTATCTATTACTTCTTTCTCTCCGATTACTTTACTCTTCATAGGGTCAAACAGCCTAACTTTGTTAGAAACTAACTGCATTAAATCTTTGTCAGAAGAAATGACAGTAACCTTTGCTCCTGCTTCAGTAATTTTCTTTGCATAAGTAGCAATCAAATCATCTGCTTCATAATTGAGAAGTTCAATAGAAGGCAAATTAAAAGCTTCAACTGATTTTCTGATATATGCAAATTGAGGGGCTAAATCATCTGGCGCTTCGGCTCTATTAGCTTTATACTCACTATAAATTTCATTTCTAAAGTTTTTTCTAGCCGAGTCAAATATTACTGCAAAGTGTGTAGGTTTGTGTTTTGAGTCATCAGACCTTGCGTCTTCTAAAAGTTTAAACAACATAGAACAAAAACCGCTAACTGCCCCAGTTGGTAAACCATCACTTTTTCGAGATAAAGGTGGTAGAGCGTAATAGGCTCTAAAAATATAACCTGAACCATCTATGAGATAAAAATGGTCTGTTTTTTTTAATGAACTCATATATATATATTACATTGATTTCTTGCCTATATTTAAAAAAACTATGACTAAAAATGCTTTAATTGTTGAAAATCTTTCAAAGATTTATTTAAATTCCAAAACAAAAAAAGAAAATAAAGCTCTCTCAAATTTAAGTTTTGAGGTAAAGCAGGGTGAAGTATTCGGATTACTAGGGCCTAATGGTGCTGGTAAGACAACTTTTCTTAGTATTCTGGGAGGTACAGTAACTAAAACAAGTGGAACTGTAAATGTATGGGGATTTAATTTGGACAAAAATCCTAGACAAGTTAAAGCCTCAATAGGAATTGTGCCTCAAGAAGTAAACTTAGATGCATTTTTTAGTCCGTACAAGTTACTCGAATTACAAGCAGGTTTATACGGTATAACTAAAAAAGATAGAATAACAGACTTAATCCTTAAAATGGTTGCGCTAGAGGATAAAGCAAATGCTTATTCTCGAAGTCTCTCAGGCGGAATGAAAAGAAGGCTGCTGATCGCAAAAGCAATGGTTCACCAACCACCAATATTAATATTAGATGAACCTACAGCAGGTGTGGACGTAGAACTAAGAAATAACCTTTGGGATAATGTAAAAGAACTTAATAAGGAAGGTGTTACAATTATTTTAACTACTCATTATCTTTTAGAAGCGCAAGAAATGTGTGACCGAATAGCTATAATTAATAAGGGAAATTTAGTTGCTTTGGACACTACGCAAAAACTACTTGAGAGAATTCAAACTAAGAAAATAAACTTCATAGTTAAAGATGTAGACTTAAATAAATCGTTATCAATGAAAGGTATTGCATTTAAGATTAATTCAAAAAATCTCATTTCAGCTATTTATGAAAAAAATTCATTAGATTTTGGAGAGATAATTAATTATTTTAATCAAAATAATATTAAAATCGAGGATATATCTACGGAAGATGGTGATTTAGAAGATGTTTTTGTTCAATTAACAAAACACTAGATTTTATCAAAAAAAAAGTTAAATTGTCTTCATGGAATTAGTAAAAATTTTCAAACAAACTAAAATAATTAAATATATATTCATTGCTCTGCTGGGAAGTATAATATTAGCTATCTCATCCAAAATAAGAATTCCTTTCTACCCAGTTCCAATGACGATGCAAACGCTAGTAGTTTTAATGATAGGTATTGGTTTTGGTTGGAAACTAGGAGTGGCGACTATTAGTTTATATTTATTTGAAGGCATAATTGGTTTACCCGTTTTTTCTGGTACTCCAGAAAAAGGGGTTGGAATAATTTATTTTACGGGACCTACTATGGGATATTTATTGGGTTTTCTTTTAGCAGCCTATTGTGCTGGAAAATTTTCTTATGATGAAAACATAGTAAAGACTTTTTTAAAACTATTTTTTGCTACAAGTCTCATTTATATATTTGGTGTATTATGGTTAGGTAGTTTAATAGGCTGGGATAAACCAATATTCCAATTAGGAGTTGAGCCTTTTTTATTAGCTGAGTTCACTAAAATACTTATTGCAACATTTGCAATAAATCAAATCAAAAAAATTAAAGGTTTAATTTAAATTTATCTAGGGGATCTTTTTGAAAGTATTCTTTGAAGAGTTCTTCTGTGCATTTGAAGTCTTCTAGCAGTTTCAGATACATTCCTATTACAGAGTTCAAATACTCGGTGAATATGCTCCCACTTTACTCTATCAGCTGACATAGGGTTTTCTGGAGGCTTAGCCTTAGACTCTGGAGATGCAAGTAAAGCTGACTCAACGTCATCCGCATCAACCGGTTTAGCTATATAATCAATTGCACCCGCCTTAACTGCTGCTACAGCTGTCGGTAGATTCCCGTATCCCGTTAACATCACTATCCTGCTGTCTTTTTTGTTTTTTGTTAGCTCTTTTATAACATCAAGCCCGTTGCCATCTTCTAGTCTGAGGTCCACACATGCAAATCCTGGGGGCGAGGTTCTAACAATATTAATGCCCTCGGCTACTGTTTTAGCCTCTTTTACTTGAAATCCTTTCTTTTCCATGGCTCTGGCAAGCCTTCCTCTTAAAGGGTCATCATCGTCTAAAATAAGCAAAGATTTGTCTGAAAAGTCAGACAGTTTTAGCTGTTCAGGAAGATTTTTTTGAGCTCTCATAAGCTACTAATATAGGTATTGTGGATACAATTACAATGCTTCAAAGTTGATTTTTTTCTTTACATAAACTCAAAAAAACCTTAAACGCAAATTAATCAAGGTTTTTTTTATTAAATTTTTTTAAAAAACCTTTGTGTAAACAAACGGGGGACACATGAAATGCGAAAATTTAAAACAGTTAACGAATTAGTTAACACACTCAAACCTGATCACCCCGTATACTGTATACGGCCTGAAGAAATTAAAAAATCAGTCAATTTTTTTAAAGAAAATTTTCCAGGCAAAATTTTGTATGCTGTTAAAACTAATCCACACGAAAAAGTATTAAAGCAAATTATTGCGAATGGCATTAACGATTTTGATGTAGCTTCTTTAAATGAAATTAAATTAATTAAAAGAATTAATTCTAAGGTAAATTTACATTTCATGCACACGATTAAAAGTAAAGAAAGCATTAGATCTGCTTTTTATGATTATGGTGTAAGAAGCTTCTCTTTAGATAACAAAGATGAATTAAGAAAAATTCTTGAAGCAACAAATCAATCAAAAGATTTAAAATTATTTGTAAGAATAGCTATATCAAATGAACATGCTGAAATAGATTTATCAAGAAAATTTGGAGCACATCCATCTGAAGCTTTGGGTCTTATTAGATTATGCAAAGAGTATTCGAAAGAATTAGGGATTAGTTTCCATGTTGGTTCTCAATGTATGCATAAAATTTCTTACTCCAAAGGAATCTCTGAAATAGGAAATATAATTAAAAAAACAAAAATTATTCCAGATATAATTAATATAGGAGGAGGTTTTCCTGCTGTCTATCCCGACCTAAGACCAGAGCCTTTAAATAATTATTTTAAAGAAATAAAAAAAGCTTTAAAGAATCTAAAACTTACTAAATTACCTGAGATAATATGTGAGCCCGGTAGAGCTATTGTAGCTGAAAGTGGTTCAACAATTGCAAAAGTGATTTTGAGAAAAAAACAAATTCTTTATATTAACGATGGGACCTATGGTTCGTTGTTTGATGCTGGTGTTCCTAATTTTATTTTTCCCACAAAAATGATTACAGATGGAAGAATTCAGTCTAAAAAATTAACATCATTTAGTTTTTTTGGCCCAACTTGCGATAGCTTGGATTACATGAAAGGTCCTTTCTTGCTCCCAAATAATATTAAAGAAGGAGATTATATAGAATTAGGTCAACTTGGAGCTTACGGTTTAACATTTAGAACAAATTTTAATGGTTTTTACTCAAATGAAATTTATGAGGTAAATGATAAACCAATTATGTCTTTACTCGAAGAGTCAAATGAAAAAGTTGACTTTTTAGTTGCTTGATGGACAAAAAGAACAATACTAAAATTGGGCATAATAAAAAACCGCTTCTTAAGACTCCTGTAGAACATATTGATATTAAATCTTTTGATGCTAGAGAAATTATTGACGGCATGGAAAAGATGTCTTTCACATCTAGGGATACGGCTAGAGCAGCTGGTATTTATAATGAGATGCTCGCAGATAAAGATTGCTCAATTTTTTTAACATTAGCTGGGTCGACCTCTGCAGGTGGTTGTATGAATTTATATGCAGATCTTGTTAAAAATAATATGGTTGACGCTATTGTTGCTACTGGCGCCTCTATTATTGATATGGATTTTTTTGAAGCACTAGGTTTTAAACACTATCAGGGATCTCAATTTCAGGACGATACGGAACTCAGAAATAATTATATTGATAGAATTTATGACACATACATCGACGAAGAAGAGCTACAGGCATGTGATAAAATAATATGTGATATAGCCAATACCCTGGAGCCACGAACTTACACATCTAGAGAATTTATCAAGGAACTTGGTAAATATTTAAAAACTAAAGGAAAAAAGAAAGAGTCTCTTATTGAAACTGCTTATGATAATAATGTTCCAATCTTTTGTCCGGCTTTTACGGACAGTTCTGCAGGATTTGGCCTTGTAATGCATCAAGAGCAAAATCCTGATAAACATATCACTATAGACTCGATCAGGGAGTTTAGGGAACTAACTGAAATTAAATTACAATCTAAACAATCTGGCTTGCTAATGGTTGGTGGGGGAGTTCCGAAAAATTTTATACAAGACACAGTTGTTTGTGCAGAATTGCTGGGTAAAAAGGTAGACATGCATAAATATGCTATTCAAATCACTGTTGCAGATACTCGAGATGGAGCTTGTAGTAGTTCAACATTAAAAGAAGCAAGCTCATGGGGTAAAGTCAATTTAACAAAGGAACAAATGGTGTTTGCAGAAGCAACCAGTGTGTTGCCTTTAATCGCAAGTGATGCCTATCACCGGGCTAATTGGAAAAATAGAGATAGGAAGAATTTTTCAAAAATATTTAAATAAGATTTAAGCTTTTAAATGAAATATCTTTCAAACAAAAATGGTTTTCTGGGAATTGACAATAAAGTCAATTTTAAAGAAAAAGTTATTATAGTTCCATTTGGTCTTGAAAAAACTGTGAGCTACGGCAGAGGAACTAAAAATGGACCTAAAGAAATTATTAAAGCTTCTCATCAAGTAGAGCTTTATGACGAAGAATTAAAATGTGAACCTTATAGAAAAATAGGAATTAAAACGCTTAAGCCTTTTAAGATTAATAAAAATATTAAAAAGGCTCTTAATAATATGTCTAAAATTATTCAAGAAATCTTAGACAAAAAAATTTTTCCAATGACTTTTGGTGGAGAGCATTCCATTACTCCTGGATGTCTTGCTCCATTTGTAAAAAAACATAAAAAAATTTGTTTATTACACTTCGATGCGCATGCTGATTTAAGAGATAGCTATAATGGTGAAAAATTTTCACATGCATCAGCAATTAAAAGATGTCTAGATAATAAAAATGTTTCTGTTATTTCTTTCGGGATTAGAAATATTTCGGAAAATGAAATAACTTATTTAAAAAAAAATAAAACAAGAATTAATATTTTTTGGGCTAAGGATAAACTGAAATGGGACCTAAAAAAATTTAAAAAATTAATAAATAATAAAACTGTTTATTTAACATTTGATGTCGATGGTTTAGACTCTAGCATTATGCCGGCAACAGGAACTCCTGAACCAGGTGGATTATTTTGGGACGAAACATTAAATATTATTAAAATTGCCGCAAAAAATTCAAATATAGTAGGTGCTGATATAAATGAATTTTCTCCTATTAAAGGCTTCAACTCTTATAATTTCTTAGTAGCAAAATTAGCTTATAAAATACTTTCCTATACTTTTAAATTTAGGCGTTAGTAAAATCTTCAGGATTCCAACTTACAATAACTAAAGCTCCTCCTAGCTCGCTATTTTTTCTAAATAGTAATTTTGCATTTTTTCTTTCTAATAGTGTTTTTCCTAAAAATGTTCCTAGTCCAAGTCCTGAATTTGCTCTTAATTCTCTTGATTTTGATTTAATATAAGGTTCTCCAATTATTTTTATAATATCTTCAGGAATTCCAGGGCCATCATCACTTATTTTAATCTCAATAATCTTTTCATCACTTTTTAATATAACTTGAACTCTACTTTTAGAGAATTTTACTCCATTTCCTATAAAATTTCTTAAACCATAAATTATTTCAGGAGTTCTTCTTATAGAAATTTTGTTCTTGTCATTTTTGACAAGTAATTCTATTTTCTTTGAAGAAGTTTCTTTAAATGAATTGATAATCTCTTCAAGTAAATCTTCTAATCTTATCAAACTAAAAAAGCTATCTTCTTCTATTTGCTTTTTAGAAATTTTTTTTAAAATTTCGCTACATCTTTTAATTTGGCTAATAAGTAAATCTATATCTTTTGAAATTTCTTGATTATCTCCAATTTCTTTTTTTAGTTCTTTAGCAACTACACTTATTGTGGCTAACGGAGTTCCAAGTGAGTGTGCTGCTGCTGCTGCTTGTCCGCCAAGAGACTCTAACTCATATTCTTTTGATATAACCTCCTGTAATTTATTTAATGCTTCAGATCTTTTTTTACTCTCTCCTGAGAACCTAATTCCAAAATAGCTCAAAAATATTAATCCTATCAAAATTGATATTAAAATTCCTACTTTATAAAAATTCGGGACATTAAATATATTAGTATCCATTCCAGGTAATGGTAAATAAAAATTTGTAAGAACAAATAAAAGGAATGAAGTTAATACCCCTAATATTATTGTTGTACCCATACTTAAAAATGTAGAAGAGACTATAGTAGGTATAATTAATAAAATAGAAAATGGATTAAGAATACCGCCAGTAAGATAGAGTAGAATGCTCAATTGTATTAAGTCATATAGAAGAAATAGTGAAGCGTAAGTATCTTTTAATTGGTTAACTTTAATTCTAAATTGTAAAAATAAATTTGTAAGTAAGCCAAAGAAAATTATAAAGAAACTTTCTGCTATTGGAAACTCGAGCTTAAGATAAAAAAAAACAATATTTACTGCAAGAAATTGTCCAAAAATAGCAATATATCTAAGTATTGTGAGTGTATTTTTATCTAGATTTAAATTCTCTTTTGTTCGAAAGAGGGTGGAAAGATCCATTGGGAATTAAATGTCTAAATTAGCTACATCTAAGGCATTATTTGTAATAAATTCTTTTCTAGGAGCGACTTCGTCTCCCATTAAAATTTTTATCATTTTTTGATCATCTTTAGATTTGTCTTTAGTACCCTTAGAATATTGAACTCTGAGCATAGTTCTATTGTCCGGATCCAGTGTTGTCTCCCAGAGTTCTTCTGGGTTCATTTCTCCTAGTCCTTTAAATCGTTGTATGGAAAGTTTTTCTCTTTGCTCCTGTATAAATTTTTTATAATCAGCTGTCCCTTTTTTGATTTTAGTTTCAATTTTACCTGATTTAATAATATATTCTTCTAAAGCTTTTTCGTCTTTAATATAAATACTCTTATTAGCTTTAGTCACTTTAAATAATGGTGGCTGAGCTAAATAGACGTGTCCATTTTCAATTAATGCATTAAATGGATAATTATTGAAAAAAGTAAGTAATAAAGTTCTTATATGAGATCCATCAACATCTGCGTCGGTCATTATAACTATCTTATCATATCGTAAATTTTCAATATTAAAATCTTTAGATCCTGTTCCAAGTGCATTAATCAAAGTTACAATTTCATTTGAAGACATCATTTTTGATAAAGCTTTTGTAGATTGATCCTCTCCATTTGTTTTTCCGTTTACATAAGTATTTAAAATTTTACCTCTTAGTGGCAGAACGGCTTGATATTCTCTAACCCTACCTTGTTTCGCGGATCCACCAGCTGAGTCTCCCTCGACTATAAATAGTTCTGTTCCTTCTCTTTTTTGAATCTGGCAATCAGCTAATTTTCCAGGTAATCCAGATAATTCAAAAGTTCCTTTACGTCTCACACTATCTCTTGCTTTTCTAGCTACATCTCTTGCCATGGCTGCTTGGGTAATTTTTTCTAAGACTGTTTTAGCTACTGAAGGGTTTTGGTCAAACCAAGTAGAAACTTTTTCACTAATAATATGCTCAACGATATTTCTAATTTCGGATGAAACAAGTTTGTCTTTAGTCTGTGATGAAAATTTCGGATCAGGCATCTTGATAGATAATACTGCTGTTAGACCCTCCTTTATATCCTCTCCAGATAAAGTGATTTTGTTTTTTTTATTATTTCTGTCTGTTAAATATTTGTTAATTACTCTTGTAAGTGCACTTCTAAAGCCAAGTAAGTGCGTTCCTCCGTCTTTCTGAGGTATGTTATTTGTAAATGGCAAAACCTCCTCTGAATAACCAGCATTCCATTCGAATGAACATTCGACTATTACATTATTTTTAGTTGACGTGACGTAAACTGGTTTTTTGAATACTTCTTTTTCATTTTTATTTACTAAAATCGGTTTTTTAGCATTGATATGTCTTACAAATTCATTGATACCGCCGTCATATTTATGAATATATTCTTTTGATTTTTTTAAAGAATTATCAACTAATTTTATTAGTATTCCCTTATTTAAAAAAGCTAATTCTCTAATTCTTTTTTCAAGAATAGATGCACTAAATTTGACTGAAGAAAATATTTCTTTTGAGGGTAAAAAATTAATACGCGTTCCATTTTTCTTTGTTTTACCAATTTTCTTTAATGGTTTAATTGAATTTCCATCTTTAAAATTAATTTCGTACTCGCTTCCATCTCTAAAAATATTTAATTCTAACTTTTCCGATAATGCATTTACAACAGAAACTCCCACTCCGTGCAATCCTCCTGAAACCTTATAAGAGTCGTGATCAAATTTACCACCTGCATGCAATTGAGTCATAATAACTTCTGCTGCTGACATCTTTTCTCCTTTATGCATATCCACTGGAATACCTCTACCATCATCTTCAACAGTGACAGTGCTATCAGAATTAATAGTTACAATAATATTTTTGCAGTGTCCTGCGAGAGCTTCGTCGATAGAGTTGTCTATCACTTCAAATACCATATGATGCAGACCGGAACCATCGTCTGTATCACCGATATACATTCCCGGTCTCTTTCTTACAGCGTCTAGTCCTTTTAAGACTTTAATCGAGTCAGCACCATAAGATGCTTTGTTCTTTAATTCAGAGTTTTTTGACATTATTTTTTATGATTAAGATTATTGTATCATTTTTTTAAGCTAATAGAAAATCATATGGGGTTCCTGAGGCTTAGAACTATTTAGTACCAACAATTTTAGGGCTAAAAATAAAAAAAAAACTAAAAATCAACAAATTTAGATTTTCATCGGCATAATGACGTAATAACTATTTTTATCGGAAGTATCCTCGATCAATACTGGTGAAATAGAATCTTTTAAATTCATTTTTAAATTTTTATCCTCTATTTCAGAAGCAATATCTACTAGATACTTTGAATTAAAACTTATATTTAAATTATCAGAACTAAACTCTGCTTTGATTTTTTCATTTCCGTCACCTGAATTAGCACTATTTACCGATAATTGTACATTATCTTTATTAATTAACAATTTTACACCTTCTTTTCTATCTAATGAAACACTAGCTACTCTTTCTATTGAATTAATGAAATCTTTTGAAGAGAGAATTAAAGTTTTATCATTAGTAGTTGGAACAACTTTTTTGTAATCTGGAAACTTACCATCAATAACTTTGGAAATTAACTTCATTTTACCTAATGTAAATTTGATCTTGTTTTCACTAGTCTGCATTATTAATTGTTCCGAAACTTCTGTTAATAAAGAACAAAGTTGGAAAACTGTTTTTCTTGGCAAAATTAATGAATTAAAATCATTAGTATTCTCAACTTCTAGGCTACTAGAGGATAACCTATGACTATCAGTGGCAACACCTGTTAAAAAACTTCTACCGTGTGCTTCAGTCAAATGAAGAAAAATACCGTTTAAATAATGTCTGGTATCATCATTAGATATTGAAATTCTTGTCTTATTTAAAAGTTTTAAAAATCTATTGTTGTTTAAAGAAATTTCTTGACCCTCAAACTCATCGGCAAAAGAAGGGAAGTTATCTGTTGGCAAACATAAAAGGTTAAAATCTGAATTTTCACTTTTTAAACTTAGTTTATTTTCAGACTTTAAATCAAAATTTAATTCAGAGTTAGATGAAATTTTTCTTAAAATATCATAAAGTATTGCTGCCGATGTTGTTGTACTGCCTTCTTTGATTATTTTAACATCTGTAATCTCATCGTAAAAAATTATATCTAGATCCGTAGCAACTATCGATAATTTATCATCTTTAAGTTGAAGCAGAACATTAGATAAAATTGGTAGTGTGTTTTTCTTTTCAACAACACTTTGTACAAAATTTAAAGATTTAAGTAAAATATCTCTTTTGACTACAAATTGCATTTTTTTACTGTTCTAGTAATAAACTTTTAATCTGACTAATATTTTTTTTCATTTCATCATCTTGCTCAGATAACCTAGTAATAGTTTTAACAGCATGAATGACAGTTGTATGGTCCCGATTAGCAAATCTTCTACCAATTTCTGGCAAAGATCTTGTTGTCATTTTTTTTGCTAAATACATTGCTATTTGTCTTGGTCTTGCTAAAGGTCTAGATCTTCTTTGTGAAAGCATCTCACTTAGTCCTATATTAAAATAATTAGAAACAGTATTTTGTATTTTATCTACAGTAATTACTTTAATTTGATTAAAAACATCCTTTAAAATATTTTTGCAGTCACCAATAGATAAAATTTTGTTGTGTACCCTGCTAAATGCTATAACTCTATTTAAAACGCCTATTAACTCTCTGATATTAGTCTTACTTTCACTTGCAATGAAATTTATTACTTCTTCACTTAAGTTTATACTTTCTTTAAACTGACTTTGAATTTCTTCAATTTTCTTCTTAATAATTTTTACTTTTAATTCTAAATCTGGGATATCAATATCGACCACCAATCCTCCAGCTAATCTTGATTTTATTCGATCTTGCACTCTATCTAATTTCATTGGAGATCTATCTGCTGAAATAATAATTTGGGACCCTTTATCTATTAAGCTATTAAAAGTATGAAAAAACTCCTCTTGAAGGCTATCTTTTCCGCTAATAAATTGGATATCATCTATAATAAATACTGACGATTTTCTAAAAAAATCTTTAAAATTCACCATGTCATTCTTCTTAATGGACTTAATAAAATGATACATAAATCTTTCTGCTGAGATGAACATCACATTATTGTCATTTTGCAGCTCTAATCCAATAGCATTTAATAAATGAGTTTTACCTAGACCTACTCCACCACAAATATAAAGTGGGTTATATCTTGAAATATGTTCACATACTTTTTTAGAGTAAGATAGTGCAATATCATTGCTTGTACCTTGAATAAAGCTTTCAAAATTTAAATTAGGATTTAATCTGTTATAGTTTAAAATTGAGTCTTTGATTTCAGTTACTTTATTTAACTCATCAATTTTTATAAACTCTTGGCTATTTTTGGTTTCTTCAATTATCTTAAATTCTATTCTATTAAGACTTAATTTGAAACTTTTGACTTGTTCCAAAATCTTATCTAAATACCTTGAAACAATCCAATCTCGAAAAAAACGAGTGGGAACACCAAGAATTAAATAATCATTATATTCTTTAACTAAAGAAATTTTTTGTAACCAACTATTGTAAACTTCACTACCAAACGTTTTTTTGAAAGAGTTTTGTATCTCATCCCAGTTCAATGTTTTTTCTTCTTCAGAGATATAAACTTTTTGCTTTTTTGTATTATTATTTTCCATGTAGATAATTCTTAAGAAATTCTATAAACGACCTTTTAAAAAAATAAGCAAGAATTTTTTTTTAAAAATAAAAAATAAATGGACATAGGTTGTAAGACTAACGCCGAGATAGAATTTAAAATAAAATTTACAACTTACATATTCTAACTAACTATATTTTGATCAATGAAACTAAATGTAGATCCTATAAAATTTTTGAGACAACTTAGAATTGATAATTCTAGTTTAAATTTTTTTTGAAGCTCTAGAAATTTTCCTAGCGGCAGTTTTTTTGCTTATAACGTTTGATTTAGCAACCTGCATTAGAATTGACTGAAATTTGGAAAAATATTTTTTTGCCTTTTCTTTTTCTTTAGATTTCAGCAATAGTTCCATTTGCTTAATGGCATTTTTGTATTTACTTTTTCTTATTCTATTAATTTGAGTCTGTTTTTTAACTCTTCTTACACGTCTGATTGCTGATTTTGTATTAGGCATACTTTTAAGATTATATATATGTGCAAGTTCAAGGGGTCAACTTTTTTATTTTTGACATTTTAAACATAAATAGGTTGCGCGACTAGAGATTACCGTCCTAACAATTTTATTATTACAATTTTTATTAGAACATGACTGTCCTTTCTTTCCGTAAACTGTAAAATATTGCTGAAATGAACCTTTTTTTCCATTGCTGCTAGAAAAATCCTTTATGGATGATCCGCCTAATTTAATTGCATTAATTAAAATACTTTTCGTAAATTTTATTATTCTTTTTAGCTCAAAATCTTTAAGATTTTTTACTTTTCGAGTTGGTTTTATTTTACTTAAAAATAGAATTTCATTTGCGTAAATATTTCCAACTCCTGAAACAAATTTCTGATCCATTATTATATCTTTAATGACTCTCTTTCTCTTTGTTATATATCTTTTAAAGTAAATAAAATTAAAGTCTTGACTCAAAGGTTCGGGCCCTAGATTACACAAATGAATATTTTCGTGATAACTTTTATTATTGTAAAATTTTATAAAACCAAATTTTCTAACGTCATTATAAATTAATTTTTGGCTTTTATTTAAAAAAAATATTATACGATCATGTTTTTGATTTTTTTTTTGGTTAATATCATAATAAAAACTCGTTTTAAATTTTGTATTTTTGTTATCTATAAAAAATAATTTTCCTGTCATTCCTAAATGGATTAACATTATTATATTCTTGTTAAAAAAAAATAGTAAAAATTTAGACCTTCTTTTAATTTTTTTT
>VMHT01032718.1_pt1 | contig 14691 bp, 14 predicted proteins | sample 4693611 | NCBI WGS metagenome assembly VMHT01 (sample SAMN12280063, study PRJNA550983) | marine metagenome | isolation source: seawater sampled from same location over 5 years 0.02-0.2 micron viral filtrate | place: USA: collected off the coast of southern California halfway between the port... ... | reverse complement strand
GTTGTTTTGGACACACCCAGCTTACGCCGACATCAAAGAGTACATCCAAAAAAGGAAGAAGAACAGGACCAATGAACAAGGGAGTCTCATCTCGCACGTTTTCCAGTCAGTCGAGAGGCAGATCATTTTAAAGGCGTATGAGTTTCTCGTCTCAAAAGGCCACACGGTCGCTGCCATAATCTATGACGGGCTTCTCCTCAAGCGCGAACCAGGGATGGTTATCGGTCAGGTACTGCGCGCGATGGAGGCTGCGGTTGCAGATGTTTGCCCGGTACGCTTTTCTGAGAAGCAATGGGACCTTGAAACAGCGCTACGATCGTTGCCTGTCCAGGAAATTGAAGAGCCACAGGAAGACAGTTACGAACACTGGCTAGCCATCAACAAACACGTGCAAGTCATGGACCTCCTCGTCGACCCCTCTGGATCCGTTTGCTCACTGTCCTTCAGCGCCTTTAAAGACTTCAACGTGCAGTACAGAGACCACGTGAAGAACTGGCTCGAGGACCCGCAGCGCCCACGCTACGAACGCTACGCCCGCATCCCGCCGACCGTCGACGTGCCCGATACCACTCTCAAGGTTTGGACGCCTTACCTCGAACAGGCTGTGCATGGCCACGATGAGACAGTGCTCGACATGTTCAAAAAACACCTCTTCGCTCTGAGCGGTGACTCGGCGGAACACGCAAAGTACATCCTCATAGCCCTCAAGAACGCCTACCTGCGCCCCGAAAACAAAGCGCCCTGTATCATTTTTTACGGCAAGCCCGGCTGCGGCAAGTCTTTCTTCTTCGACCTCATCCTCGGCTCGCTCTTCCCCGACAATGTGGTGACTGCCACACGCATCAAGGACGCGGTGGGCAACTACTCGGGCACGATGCTTTTGCGCGGCACGCAGGTGGTGGTCAACGAGTGGAACGGCCGCGAGCACGTCATGTACGAGGACCAGCTCAAGCAACTCATCACAGAGACGCAAATGTCCTACGAGCAGAAAAACATCAAGACCTTCACCGCGCCTTCCTTCCATCGCGTTTGGGCGTCGACGAACGAGGTACGCAATTTGCCTTGTGGAGAGGAGGACCGTCGCTACGTTCTCATGGAGTGCAGCGACACTTTCATCAAGGACTTTGGCTTTTTCGCCGAGTACAAGCACCGCCTCCAGACACACAATGGCATACAAACGGTGCTTTCCTTCATCCTTGGCGACGACATACCGTGCCCGCTCAACCTACACAACCACCCTCTGCCATCGCGGACCTCCCTACAAGAAGCGCTGCAGTACAACAACACGCCAGCGTTTGTCCGGCTCATGCACGCCGTCCTCAGTTGCGAAGACATGTTAAAAGAAGTGCGCCTCCCGGCAACGGGGCGACACTGGCGCGGCCTCCCGTACACACACAACGTCGAGGTGCCCGACATTGACTTCTACTGGAAAAAAATGACGAAAGGTGGCTATGGGATGAAGCTGAAGAACTCACATGGCGCATACCTTTTGGTGAACAAGGTCTATTGGCGAGCTGAGTTTGAAAAACACGGCATGGAGCCAGTGACGGAGTGTCAGGTCGAGACGTACCCGTCGCAGTTTTAAGTGGTTGTCTCAGTGGCAGTTCCGGCCTTGGAGGCCGTCGAACGCCTGTAAAGTTTTAGATTTGCATAAAAAGTGTGCATTTTTGAGGTTTCGCTGTCTACCAGAAATAGGTGTTTCGGCTTCGGCAAAAAGCCGACAAGCCGACAGCCGAAACACCCGTATATCTGAACTAGAATATAGGCTCTTTTTATGCAACTCATGCTTCTTAATAAAATATAGATATTTATTAGAAAATACTTAATAAATTGACTTAAATATAAAAATATAGTTGCATAGGTTGTATAAATAGCATAAAAATTAAGAGTTTAGCATCCCTGTCTCCCCAACCCCCCAACCCTGTATAGTGTGAATTTTGAGAGTTTAGCATCCCTGAGTACCCTTTGAGTACCCGCCCCAATGGAGTCCTCGACGCAGGGCCCCCAGGGCTACCCCAAGCAAAGCAAGGAGCACATCGAGAAAAAGGTACTGGCATACAAGCGCGCTGTCGAGGAGCGGAAGCTAAAGCAGGACCACACAGAACGGCATGTACTCGAGTTGGAAACCGAGAACAAGCGACTTCGCAAAGATCTCGCCTTCGTGGTGAACCACCTCAACCACCTGCATTACGAGGTGCAATGCTCTCGTCAGAGCCTACAAAACGAGCTTGAACGCTCCGACCGCCTGACGGGCTTCATCTCCGCGCTGGTGGAGTACACCCGCCAGACCGATGTGTTTGAGTTTAAAGAGGACACCGTGGTCGACGCCGTGGAGACGGATGAAGAGCTGGACGAACCCATATCCAGGGCTAAGAAAAAAAGAGGTTCAAGTACTAATCATTGACGAGGGGTACCCCCCTGACTCACTACTTTCATCTGAGCTAGTGACATACTCTGTGTTGTCGTTTAGTTGTGTGTGCCAGTCCATTGCCCTTTCCATTGCCCTTGTAGTTTGGTAGAAATCCTTTAACGCATCCAGCCTCAGATAAAACTGGGCCGTGCCGTCATAAATCGAGTCGAGGTACAAACGGTTGATGTAGCGATAGAACCGGCGCGTCCGCTTCCCGTTGCTGAGCATGATCGACCGGCACCGCTCCAGGTAGTGTTTGCTAATCACTTCCTCGATGCCGATGCCGAGCCCGCCGATCTTACGCACCGCCGCGAGGAGGTGTTTGCGTGTGATGGCCGAGTTACGCGCGGGGCGGTGGAGGTAAGTCAGGTACTGCAGGCCGCGGGGGAGGGGGACGGTTTGCAGGTAGTTTGAAACGATGCGGAGGAAGTCGGCCTTTGGGTGCTGGTCCACAAAGTAGTTAAGGCCCCGAGTGGTTCCGTACTCATCAACCCAGGCTTCAATTAAATCGGTGTACTGGTTGGATTGTCGGTAGGGTAAAATAAATTCCTGAATGGCTTGAATGTTCCTTGAAAGTAAGAGATTAAGCAAAGTGGGGTCCATTAGAATTGGTTCCAAATGACAAAAAATTGGGCCCCAACGACCCCTATCGATTTCCCAAAAAAATTCTTGCTGCAAATTTTCTCCACTGCACGAACTTTTTTCTACAAAATAAAATATTTTCTATAAACAAAGACCAACCAATGACTGCAACTGACCCAACCAAGAAACGCGTTCTCACGGAGGACCAACTTGCGAAGCTGGCCGTCGCCAGAGAAAAGGCTTTGGAGGTGCGTCGCGCCAAGGCTGCGGCCAAGAAAGAAGAGGCCTCAAAGTCAGAGCAAGCCGCGGCGGAGGCTGCAAACGCGCCGGAGCCCGAGCCCGAGCCGGAGCCCGAGCCAGAACCAGAGCCCGTGAAGGAACCGGAGACCCCAAAGAGCCAAGAACCACCGGCGCAGAGCTTCAAGTTCACAGACGAGCACAACCGCTTCATCCAGGCGGAAGTCGAGCGACAGCTACAAAAAATGAAGCCGCTGCCGACTCCGGAGGAACCTCAGGAGCGCCTCCCCCCACCCCCAAAAGAACCCAAGGAACCCAAGGTCATCCAGCGCAACAAGAAAAAGGTGCGGTATGTGGTCGAAGACTCGGACTCAGAATCCGACGAGGGCGAGGTGATCCTCGTCAAAAAAAGCAAGACCGTCAAACGCGCCGTGCACCGCCCCAATAAAATGGCGACCCACCTGAGCTCGCTGCCCACGACCATCTCGAACCCCCTGCACTTCCACCAATTTTAATATGTCCTAAAAACAAATGCCGCCCCAGCTCAAAGTAAGCGACCTGGTGGAGTTCCGAGACGCCGGGTGTGTGCGGTACGGTGAGGTATGTAACACTCAGTGCGGGAAGGTCTTTGTGACTCCGCTGGAGGAGATAGGAGAAAATGTGTTTAGCTACAGCCGCTACATATGGGAACTTGACCCGACAACGGTCAAACGCTCGACACGCACTTACGACGGGTACATGTTGACGGAGGGGTGGCACTTCCTTGGGTTCGCCTTTGAGTCCTACGACCGCCTAATCCCATTGGAATACGTGTCTGACACCGACAGTGATGAAATTTTTGACGAGTAGAACAATTAGAAGAACCATTAGAAAAAATGTCGTTCGTCGCATCCACACCACACGTGCCCACGTTTTACCACACCATCGAGACGTTGTCCGCCGCGCTCACCGACGTCCTCTTCACCGTCGACCAAGGGGGGATCCACATCGGGCAGTTCGACGCGAAGAACGCGTGCCTTGTGCATGTCACGTTTGCGAAGTTTGAAGCCTTTGAAGTGAGTGCGCCACATTCTTTTGGCCTGAACCTCCAGTGCCTCCTAAAGGTACTCAAGACAATAAAAGTTGCGAAGCAGCTCACCCTCGTACAGTCGGGCACCGCGACGACCCTGGAGATCCGAGCGAACCTCGCGGATCGGATGGTCATACACAAGCTGTCCACCCTCGAACTGGGGCACACCTACACGCCTCCGCCGAGCAAGACCTTTGACATGGTGGCAAGCATCTCAAGCGCCCTCCTTTACAGCACGCTCCGTACCATGTCCCACGTGGCAGACACGGTCGAGCTGTACGCGTCCCAGGCGGGGTCGCCGCGCAAGCATGTGGAGATGCGCGCCAAGGGCAGTTTCTCGGACCAATATGTGCTTTTCGAGGAGAACGAGAACTTCCAGCTGCTACAACACCGCAACCCAACGGCTTCTCTTGGGAAGTTTGATTTGAAGACAGCGGTCAAGTATGCCAAGGGGTCGAACCTGTCGAAGATGGTGACTGTGCAGGCGAGCAACGAGCTGCCTTTGAACCTAAAATACAAGACCAACCTGGGCACCGTGTCCTTCTGCATCGCCGCGGAATAAAATGTGGGCCTAAAGAAAAGATGCAACCCCGTTGTTTGAAGACTGGGCGCTTCCTGGGGAAGCCGCCTCGCACGCGGTCCTCGGGCCACAAGAACCTGAGCAAAAAAAACGCCAAAGCCCACACCACCGGTGGGCCAGTGTACAAGCCCCGGCAGAGTGACTTTGCGGGTGCGACAAAGCAAAAATTATAAATCGTAAAATCAAATGAACATCTACACACCTAAAACAAACGACAAAGTAGAAAAGCGGCCCGACCGCCTCTCCCGCTTTAGAGCCGCGCACAAGACCAAGCATGGTAAAAGACCAAGGCGCGACCTAGAGCAGCTCGTGTTCGATGTGTGGACCAAGCCGCTGGGCCCGGTACTCGTGCAACTGACGGGCGGCAACCTTGGCCCGACGTACCTGTGGCCGGAGTCGGTGAAGGGCAAACCGGTGAACGAGTGGACCCCAGACGATGTGGAGCAGTTTGGGGAGACGGGAAAAAGCCTGGCGGTGCTGTACCACCTCAGGGATGTAGCGTTGGAGCGAGAAATGGAACTGGACTGGCTGAAGACGGACAAAAGAGAAGACAAACCCATCGCCCCCACAAAACTAAAGCTGACACCCGCCGCAAACGCGGTACAAAATGTTATTGACACGATTCGCAACCACCAGACCTTTGACGCGGTGGACGGGTACACCGACCTACACAAACAGATGGCCGAGATGGCGAGTGCGGCGTACCTGTACGACGACCCTGAGAAGATGACCAAGTACGTCGAGGAAGTGTCGTCGCTGGGGGAAAACGGCTGGCAGGTGGACTGGGAACTGAGCAACGACTTTGGGACGGTTTTTACGAACAAGAACCCGGACACACTCCCCAACGTGGCGTGGCGAGGCTCAGAGGCACCGACCAAGAACATTCGTGACTGGGGCAAGAATGTAGTGAACGCGCTGGGGTACGAGAACCTCGCGGGCTCGGCACGCAAACACTTGAACAATGTCATCAGTGCAATTGACTTTACTGGTGCCATAAAAAAAACTCAAGGGTACACCAAGCTGCAGAGCGGGTTCGACTTTGTGGAAAAACAAAACCTCAAAGAGCAGACCCTCCAACGAGCCGTGAACGAAAAGTACGGGGACCACACCAACAGCGGTCATAGCAGAGGCGGCGCGACCGCTGGCCAAAAGATGCGAGACAATGTCCATGTGAAAAAGTCGTACGCGTTCAACTCGGCGCCCTTCGAGGGCATGGAGGCCTTGGGCAGCGACAGGTTTGAGAGCTGGACCGTTGAGGGCGACGTAGTATCCGCTGCCCACCAAGAGTCGAACCACAGGAAGGGACTCAACCGTCAAATCAAACCCCGGCTTGGAAACTCCAAAGGGGGCATTGAGTCGCACAAGCTCGAGCATTTTACTGGCAACAGTGTCGACGGCCCGACAAACGTGAGTGAACTGCTACCAGAGAACCCCAACCTCTACAAGAAGGTAGGAGGCTCGGTCGTGAGGGGGGTGGCTAACACGGGTATAGGCGTTGGTAAGGGGATTGCAGCCGGTGTGGGTGCCGACTTTATACTTAATAAGGTAGGTCTAAGTGCTGAGAACATAGGAGTAGTGAGCCACGTCGGCCTAGTGGGTAGTGTGGCGGAGACCCTTTTCAGAGGTACAAAGGGTATAGTAAGTGCGGCGCCGAGCGCCTTTGGTGGAGCGGTGGCTGGGTTTGAAGTGAACGAGTTGGCCAAGGACTGGAACCCAGCCGCCAGGGCTACTACCTCCGCGAGTGCGGCTGTGTTGGCCCAACGCCTAGGAGTGGCGGGCACGAGTGTGGCGCTTGAGGGAGCGGGTGCATTGTTGGGTGGAGAGATAGGCGCTGGGATAGCGTCGCTGGCAGCGGAGACCTCATTGCTCGGCCCAATGGGCTGGGTAGGCGCGGCGCTAGAGGTAGGCATTGGCTCGGCTCTCATGTTTGGGTTTAATAGCTGGGAGGACCACGAAAGGGCGGTGGCAAAGGAGAAGCAGGTCATACAGCGAAAGCTGAATATAAAAAAGTATGTCAATGAGACGGAAGGGCTTGACATGGACATCGACGACCACCGCATAGATGACATCATACAAGTGTACGACAGAACTGACTTGGCACAGGAGGAGCAAAAACTTGAGTACCTGAGAGTACTGTACCCGGAAGTGGTCGCGTCCTATGAAAAAGAACAGCAACGGCAACACCTAGCGTCGTCCATCGCTGGTAACGCTAGGGCCTTGCACATGAATCAACTTGGGTTTACTGTGGATCAGGACATCAAGTACGACCAATACATAAGAGAACAACAGAGAGAGAGAGACCAAAAGGCGTTGGAGGAGCGGCGAAAGGCTGACGCGGCCTACGAACGGACCCATACAGTGAAGGACGCAGATGGGGTGGAGGTGTTCAGAAGTGTAAGTTAAAAAAAATATCAGCGCTAAAAGTAAAAAAATGAATTTGGAGCAACTAGAAACTAAACTGGCTGTCAAGCTAGATGAACTAAAAAAACTCAAAGAGGAGGTGGGTGTCCTACAAAATACCATCACACTCCTAACTTGTAGCGAAAAGGACGAAGATTGTAAGTGGCTGGACGACTTGCTTGACGTGGTAAAACCGCTGCCCTAGTCCATGAAAAGCTCTGCGATGTTGTCGATGAAGCAAATGAGCTTTTCATCGTCCTCGGCTGGTACTTCAACCACTTCACGACCATAAGGACTCCACATTTTTTCAACTGCGGCCCTCACGCCATTCTACGATCCAAAAAATAGCTGCCTAAAAGTAAATGGTTGAAGTGACTGAGTCTTTTTTACTGACGGTCATAGCTGGGGGCTTTGCGTTCCTAGGTGCCTTTCTAATGTGTCTGTTACGGTCCCGGTGTACGACTGTCAAGTGCTGTTGTGTACAATGCGACCGCGACGTCCTACCCCCTGACACGGTAGAGGCTTTACAACAAAATGTGAGCTAAAAATATAAACATGCAAAAGTTACAGACCCAGTTCCTGGATACCCAACTCCCAGACAAGCAAGCCTTTGCCATCGATGTACCTGAAGACTACCCCAAACTACATACCCTGTCCATTGTGAACGGCAAACGCGGTGGTGGCAAGACTGTGTGTACCGTGAACTATTTGAAAAAGTGCCGCGACGAGGGCCTGATAGACAAGGTCTGGGTCGTAACACCCACGTACCACTCCAACTCAGAGATTTGGAAAATCTGCTACCTCGAGGAGAGCGACTGCCACCAACCGAGCGTGACGATACTGTCCGAGATTGTCCAAGAAATGGAGGCTATCAAAAAGGAATGGGACGATTATGAGTCAGACATGCTGCTATACGCCGAGTTCCTAAAATACATGGAAGACCCAGCGCACAAAATCTCTGAGGATAAGCTGCTCCTATTTTACGAACACGGGTACAACGACGAGCCGTACATGGAAAAACCCCATTGGCGTTTGGCAAAGGAAAGCGAGGAGCCACACCCCCCACGGTTCGCCATTGTCCTAGACGACTGCCTTAACTCTGATGTGATGAGAAAACCAACCGCCGGCCTTGTGAACTTTTGTATCCGACACAGACACGTTTGTGGCGGCCTAGGCTGTTCAATTTTCATGCTAACGCAAAGCTACTGTTCCAGGGGTGGCGTGGATAGGGCCATTCGGGAGAACACCACCCACCTCTACCTATTTAGGATATGCGATCAAAACCAGATTAAAAAAATTTTCGAAGAGTGCGACTTGCCCATTGAATTTGAAGAGTTTGAAGAGATGCTACGCATGGCCCACCCGGTGCCGTACAACTTCCTACAGATCGACTTCTGTCCCAATGACCCCCTAAAAAAATACCGCAACGGCTGGAACGAGTACCTGGTACCAGCTAGCTTGGCCGCGGAGGTCGAGGCTAGTATTGAGTAAAAAAATATTACTTAAAAGTAAAGCGATGGAGTCTATTTACGGCCCCCCGACCCAACAGTTCTATGATATCATAATGGCCATCCTACGGCCCCCCAACCGAACAAACGTGCCCCGCGCTAAGATGCCCAAGTACGCCAAGACCAACAACCGGCCAAAGTCGTACGCAGACATGGCGGAACTGTTCGTTGGGCCGCTGGCCAAGGTCAGATTGGCTGAAACGTTGCAGAGGACGGACATAGCGTTCCAGCAGTTGTACGAGGAATACGTGGGGCCCGCTGCAATGCAGGTCGACGACGACGTAACTATCGGTTTGAAAACAGGGCTGCCCCCCACGGGAGAAACAATCAAGCCAGAGTCGGTTGGAAACGTATACGCACCATTACCACAGTTCGGCCCCCTCCCCATTAACCAGAGCATCCAGACTGCGGCCACGGAGGCCATGGACGTCGTCGACCGGACTGGTAAGGGTGAAAAGAGAAAGGAGGAACAAAGGAATGTGACGGTTCCGAAAGCATTGAAGCCAGGTACCAACCCAAGAGGTTCGACGCCCGAGCCACACCCAAAGGTCGACAGCAAGCCAGTAGTACCGCTACCAAAGCAGAATAGAAAACATACGAAGGATGGGGTGCCTTCCAGAATGGGCGATAAAAACATCCAAGCAAAAATAGAACCATCAGCCAATGTCAAGTCTAATATAAAAAACAAAGTCTCTAAAGAGAAAAAATACGTTGACCGGGAAATAAAAAAAGCAGTGAGTCGAATGGGAAAAAGGTTGGACCAGGTAATGCGGGAGAAATTGGCTAAGTACTCGGACCTTAGAGGCGGTGGAGGAGACCCCCTGGAAGTGTACGATCCTGCAACGAATGTCTGGGAATTTTTAGACGACGTCGTGAAAGGAGACAGGGACATTTTCAAGTTGCCCGACCTTCCAACAAAAGAGAAGACCCCCACTCCGACCCCCATTACAAACCCGTCTACACAAATCGCTCCAGTAATTGAGGCCGGTGAGATAGTACCAATACCTGAAGAACCCTCTGAAGAAATGCCGATGTCGTTGATAGGGTACAATCAAACCGTTGGAGACAAGTCAAAGCCAGCAGCAGAGCAAGACTCGGTTCGACACCCAAGGCCTGGAGACATCGCAGAGAATCGCAAAGAAGTGGTCAAATACAACAAGAAAAAAGGTCGAAATGAATTAGTCGCTCAAAGACGGGGAATTGATATGATGGACTGGAGCGGCGACGGCGTAGCAATGATTGACTGGAACAGCGAAAATGCACAACAACTTCTGCTCGGGATGACAGATATCGTATCTACAGCGATTTTTAATGCGAATGATAAATTAATGGACGCCAGAAACAACTACCCTATGGTTCCCATACACCAAGAATTGGAGCCTAGAAACCCGCAACCGAGTGGCGAATTGACCCCTTGGAACAACCACCAAGTAGAACCTGCGTATCAAGCACTTACTAGTGAAAATTTGAGGGCGTTACAGATGCCCGAGGACGGTATACCCGACTATGAAGACTCTTTGGATGAGGATGAACAGACTGAGTTGATAAAAGGAGGTGTAGGAGGTGTGGATAAAAATTATAGAGCCATGGTGGGACCTGCGGCACCTACGAGAACGTGGCTTTCAGAAAGAGAAAATTTTATCTGACTGAAAAGTAAACACATATGGACGACATACCACGATGCACAAAAACTTTAAACGGGAGCGAACTCAGTTTGGCTGAAAGGAAAAAGCGTGAGGAGGACGTGAAGGAGCTTGAGAAGATGTACCCCAACCTACCGTCCTTGTGGCTGGACTTACTCTGGAATTTCTGGAACTCTAAGACGGAAAAAGAAATTCAAGACATAATCGACTCCAAGGAATGGGAAAAGCCATCGACCAAGTTTGTGAATGGGGGAGTAATAAAAGATTGTATCACAGTAGAGGACAAGGAATAAAAAAAATATTACCTAAAAACAAACGATGACACAGGTCGTCGACTCTTATAATTTTTTCATCAACAGCGACAGAAACCATGGCGAGGACACCCAGGGCGACCAGACGCGGTTGAACCTCGGCCTGCAGCCCATTGTATGCGGCGATGACGAGTTTATTCGCCTTAGTCTACACATGTTCGCTATGCGGCGGTCTTGGACAGACATAAACGAGACCAACTCACAATTTGTGTTATGGTATACCCCGCCAGGCGCGGATTTAAATGTCGCGCGTGAACCATACGCCGTCAACTTAGAACATATCAACACAAGTAGTGGATTCGACGCTTTGTACGAGGCGATCACAGTCGCCGTCGACAGTGCGTTCATAGATAAAGGACTGTCTGACCACTACACAGTGAAGTACAAAACATATGATTCGTTCAAGGCGTCAATTGAGTATCAATCCGATGTCAGAGTGAAGTACCGACCACGGCTTCTTCTCATTATAACAGATTTATACGAAGAGAAGCGTTTGAGCGGTGATTCGGATTTTGCGAGTTATGTAAGGCCCTCGGACATACAGTTACCGGCCATACAGTGCAACATTTTCGAGGGAGACTCTTATCTGCTGTTCGGCGGTGCACGGTGTCATTCCAAGGACTCCACTAAACCAGCTGACTCAAACGAGGGCATCGCACATATTGCACCGTACTATGTCGCACCGGACAGTACGCCTGACATTTACCTGGACTTCCCCTACAACTACAGTCGTCGAACACAAAAAATGGCATACATCACTACGACTCAAGTAAATAGCAATATAGCAACCGACTCCTACACCGCCGGATTTTTTGACACAAAAAAAGGCATCATTGAGTCGTCTCAGATAATGGCTGCGATTCCTATGCAAGACGAGTACCTGTTTTACGAAGCTCCGACCGACCACAACTACTTTGTGAACTTCACAAGCAAGCAAGCCAATATGTTGGAGTTCAATATAGTCGACGCTTTTGGTAGGAGGTTTCCGCTCATCTCAAGCCGACAGTCTCAAGACGGAAATCGTAGCTTTGAAATGTGTGTCAGGGTGGACAGATGTAAGCGACCCGGGGACAATCCGTATGACCTTGACACGAAGCCACCAGTTAAACCGACCCCCCCGAGGTTTTCAAACGGTCCGGCAGCAAACCTGCGCCGCGGTATACCGGGTACGGGCCTCAACGAACCTGGACAAGTCTACGGCGACGGCTACAAACCGATGTTCAAATGATAAAAAAAAATATATTTTGTATAATAAAAAAAAACCATGGGAGTCTCTCCTCAGCTTTTGTACTTCTGTGAACGCCTTAGTGGCTTCAGTACTAACTATTTCAAATTGGAGGCAGCGCAGACCACTGCGAAGGCCAACTCAATTATTTCATTTGACCTCCCCTCGAACGCGCTCTTGAACCTTGAGTCGTTCACAGTTCACTTCAATGCGATAACCGACGGCCCTTGTGCCCGACTTCCGCCAGTCCGAGATTTGGTCGAGCGTTGCGAAGTGTCCTGTGGAGGAGTCATTCTTTCCCAGGGCAACAACTTTGTGAACGTCTTTAATGAAGCAAGGGAAGCTCTTACCGGAGTCGGCCCAAGCCTCACCAGCGGCAATCGCATCATGCCGAGAATCGGTGATATTACAACTGGACAGGTATACGACACGAACGGCCCTCAAAACGGTTCATTGAACGGTCAGACCACATATGCAATCCACGGCTACGAGCTGCCTGGTTTCATCGAGTCTGTACAGCCGCGCATCTTTGACACATCCATCATTCCTGATTTGAGAGTGCGTCTATACATGGCCACAGACAACATTCTTACGGTGTCTGACGGAAATGACACTGACGCTACATTTTTCAAGAACGAGGAAACGGCCACGACTGGCTGGGGGGCAAAAGGTGGCACTCAACTCACAGCCGCAAGGTATGGTTTGGCCGACATCCATGCGACCATCGAATGTATCTCTCTCGCAGACATGAGCTACGAGAACGTCGTCGCATCCACCATGGCTTCCCAAGGGTTCTTGGAGGCGCCATTCAAGGCATACCACACGTTCCAGGACACGCACACAAATACAACTAGGTTTAGTATCGCGGCTCAGTCGATGGACCGCGTCTGGCTGGCGTGGCGAAACACTGGCTACGACAAACAGGACACCCCCGCATTTTACATTGGTTCAAAACTCGGTACGAACGAGTACGACACCCATTTCACGTCAAAGTTCAAGGGCAAATCGAAATACTTGACGTTCTCAGAGCCCAAAAAACCTGTTTACATAGCTGTAGATGCGGGAACCGACCGTCCAGCGTACCCTATGCCAAATCTTGACGTGTGGCGTATGCAATTGCAGCTCAATGGTGCGTACGTGCCCCAGTACTCCGCAACCGTTCAAGAAATGTATGACATCTCAATGAACAGCTTGCCAGGTAGGAACAAGAAGGAACAAAACCTGCAGCAGTACCGAATGAACAACTGTGTACAGTGCATTCGATTGAACATGGTCGATTCTGAGTTCACGCGTACATTGTCGGGTCTTGACACTCGAGCTGTAAACCTTGCTGGGTTTGTGAGGACTGAACTGACAGACGAATCGAACCTCACTGTTTTTGTTGAGACGACATCCACTCTCCGAATCGGAGCAGGCCGAGCCATTGAACTGATCGCTTAAGAAAAAAAATATGGTGTAAAACAAAGAGCTATGCCGTCCTTACATACCCAGGTATATGCGGGTACGAAAGGTAAAAAAGACGCTCAAACGTTAAGGACACTCCCCCCCGCCGCTTGGAGGCGCGACGTTCAAAACAGACCAGACACCCAAGACTTGCATCATCGCAACGTGGTCGGTCCGAACCCGCTTTTGAGCGTAATAAAATCGAACCAAGGTGTTCGAGGCGCGTTGCCATTGAAAGGGGTGCAAGGAGCGTCTAGGAACCAACCGGATGCGCTACGCGCCGAGCCAGTCCCCTACCAGGGAGCATTGTACCCGCACACGGGTATCGCTAGGAAAGAGGCCTACGGGCTAGCGTACTTAGAGGAGAAGCCGTTGAACAGAACGCCGATGCGGGTGGCCGACTTCTTCTCTCCGGGAGGCAACTCTTCAATAGGGGCACCGAATTAAAAAAAATTATATATACTAGAATAGAGAGTGTACAATGGGAATTTATGATAATGATGGAATATACACACAAAAGAATGTCCAGGGCGGAGCCCAAGACTTAAACGAACTAGACGATGTGGACCTAGATACAAACCCACTTTTGTCTGGTGCATTATTGCACTTAGAATCAGATGGAGTATGGCGTAATACAGTAACTACACTTAATCCTAATTTAACAGAGCTTCAAGGGCCAGCAGGTCCTGGTTATAATAATGTCACCGTAAATTCTTCAACTGGTAAAATAACATTTGAAGGGCTGAAGTACAGTGATGATAATGCAGGTATAAACACAGATAATGTAACACTCCCAATGGATATTCGAGGATACGGATTTTCTGATTCAACTATCGATGCCGATGGTGTCCTAACATTAAAACCTGGAAACAGTACTCAAATTAACAGTGGAAGTTTTGAATTAACAGTCGGTAAAGTAGTTGGTGAAAAAGGTGATGCCGGATTTGGATTCAACAATGCTAGAATTTTACAAAATACAACGGACGCCTTTTATACAGAAAGCGGAGTCTACCAAGACGCAGGCAATGCAGGAGATCTACAATTGTACCAGAAACCAGACATCAATGTAACCAACAGACCAGATCCAAGTGTATACCCTCCAGGAACAGTACCGCCTAGAACTTTCGATCAATGGGTAACAGTAGGAGCTGTTCGAGGCCTTGATGGTGTTGATGGTGTTGCCGGATTTGGATTCAACAATGCTAGAATTTTACAAAATACAACGGACGCCCTTTATACAGAAAGCGGAATCTACCAAGACGCAGGCAATGCAGGAGATCTAC
>VMHT01163140.1_pt1 | contig 14692 bp, 17 predicted proteins | sample 4693611 | NCBI WGS metagenome assembly VMHT01 (sample SAMN12280063, study PRJNA550983) | marine metagenome | isolation source: seawater sampled from same location over 5 years 0.02-0.2 micron viral filtrate | place: USA: collected off the coast of southern California halfway between the port... ... | reverse complement strand
TGGCAGGAGCGGAGGGACTCGAACCCACAACCTCCGGTTTTGGAGACCGGCGCTCTACCAATTGAACTACGCTCCTAAGCGTTACTTAATTATTTTAGTTACTACTCCAGCTCCAACTGTTTTTCCACCTTCTCTAATTGCAAAGTTTAAGTTTTCATTCATCGCAATAGGTGTGATGAGTTTAACTGTGAATTTCCCGTCATCTCCTGGCATAACCATTTCTGTACCTGATGGTAAAGCAACCTCTCCGGTTACATCAGTAGTTCTAAAATAAAACTGAGGTCTATACTTTGTGAAGAAAGGTGTATGTCTACCACCCTCCTCTTTTTTCAAAATATAAGCTTGGCATTCAAATTCAGTATGAGGAGTAATTGAACCTGGTTTACATAGAACCTGACCTCTTTCAACGTCAGTTCTCTCTACACCTCTCAAAAGTGCACCAATATTGTCACCTGCTTCACCGCTATCTAAAAGTTTTCTAAACATTTCGACACCTGTACAAACAGATTTTTTAGTGTCTCTTATTCCAACAATTTCAATTTCTTCACCTACTTTAATAACACCTGACTCTACTCTACCAGTAACAACTGTTCCTCTTCCAGAAATAGAAAAAACATCTTCTACAGGCATTAAGAAAGGTTTATCTTTTGGTCTATCAGGTTGAGGAATGGTTTCATCCACAGCTTTCATTAATTCCATGATTGCATTTTTACCCGTAGCTTCATCTTTTCCTTCCACAGCATTCAATGCTGAACCTTTGATAATTGGAATTTTATCACCTGGAAATTTATATGATGTTAAAAGTTCTCTAATTTCTTCTTCAACTAAATCTACAAGTTCTTTATCTTTAACCGTATCAATTTTATTTAAGAAAACTACGATAGCCGGCACACCAACTTGTCTAGCCAAAAGAATATGCTCTCTTGTTTGTGGCATTGGACCATCTGCAGCGTTTACAACTAAAATTGCTCCGTCCATTTGTGCTGCACCTGTAATCATATTTTTTACATAGTCAGCATGACCAGGACAGTCTACGTGAGCATAGTGTCTTTTATCTGTTTCATATTCAACATGCGCAGTTGAAATTGTAATTCCTCTTTCCTTTTCTTCTGGAGCCTTATCGATTTGATCATATGCAACGAAATTAGCAGAACTTGATCCGCCTGCTTCTGATAATACTTTTGTTATCGCTGCTGTTAATGTTGTTTTACCATGGTCGACGTGTCCGATTGTACCAATATTACAATGTGGTTTATTTCGGTTAAACTTTTCTTTTGACATCTATTTTTTCCTCACTTTAAATTTTTATATTTATTTTGGAGCGGGTAAAGGGAATCGAACCCTTACATCCAGCTTGGAAGGCTAGCGTTCTACCATTGAACTACACCCGCAATATCCAAACTTAACACGCCCTTAATTATTAAAGCTTAAAGTTTGGTGGAGGGGGAAAGATTCGAACTTTCGAAGACCGAAGTCAACGGGTTTACAGCCCGCCCCATTTGACCGCTCTGGAACCCCTCCTACATTCTAGGGGTTATCCACTAACTTAAAAAGCGTTTAACAACAAGCGTTTTATAAGCATTTATGTGATAATTGCAATAAATCATTTTACCTTAAAATATGCTAAAAATTTGAGTATATAGCCGTAAAACCATGAAAAAAAGCACCTTTTTAATTGTAGGAAAACATGCTGTTCTAGAAGCATTAAAAAATCCTAATAGAAAAATTGAAAGAGTTTTTTTAACAGAGGACGCTCAAAAAAATCTTAATAGAGAAAATCAAAATTTAAATCTATTTAAAAAAATTAGTGTTTTTTATAAATCGAGAAAAGAACTGGACAATTTATGCGGTAGAGATGAAACGGCTCATCAAGGTTTGGTTGCTGAAGTAGAGCAATTGGAAGATTTTACCTTAAAAGAATTTATTTCAGAAAATAAAAAAAAGAACATTAACTTAATTGCGCTTGAAGAAGTTACAGATCCAAGAAATATAGGTTCTATAATTAGAAGTGCAGTGGCTTTTAACATTGATGGGATTATTGTTAAGGAAAGATCTTACCCTTCAAAAAGTAAACTTTTATACAAAAGTGCAAGTGGAGGAACAGAACATATCAAAGTTTTTAAAGTTTCCAACATAAACACTGCATTAAAATTTTTAAAAACAAAAGAATTTTGGGTAAGCGCTTTTGATATAAGTGCAAAAAAAGACTTCACAAAACATAACTGGCAAGGAAAAAATATTTTACTTTTTGGATCTGAAGGATTTGGAATTAAAGCAAAAACTTTAGAAAACTCAGATTTTAGATTTAAAGTTATCATTAATAAGAATATTGAAAGCTTAAATATATCAAATACAGTATCAGTTGTTTGTCATCATATATTTAAAGCAATAAATTAGTAATTTAATGTTCAGTCAAATGAAAACGAGTAATATTTTAGAGGATGTAATTCAGCTAAAATATTATTTGGCTTGAAGAATAATTAATTTTATCTTATATCTTCCCGCAAGCCCTCATAGCTCAATTGGTAGAGCAATTGATTTGTAATCAATAGGTTCGCGGTTCGAGTCCGTGTGAGGGCACCAGTATTACTTTTTCCTTTGTTCTTTTTTAATTTTATTATTTAAATTTGCAGATCCGTCATAGAGAAGAACTATTTTAATTTTTTTAAAATTTTTTACATTCAAATTTTTAATGTTTCTTTTCTCAATATTATCGGCGACTAATGCTAAAGGTCTTTTCTGAGGATTTAAATTTTTAATTTTAACAACAGACTTATTAGAAATAATTTTTCCACTCCATCTTCTTGGTCTGAAAGGGCTTATAGCTGTTACAGCAAATTTACCTGAGTTCAGAGATAATATTGGACCATTAGCAGAGTAATTGTAAGCAGTGCTACCAGCAGGTGTTGAAACGAGTATACCATCGCCGATAATTTTTTTTGAAATAACTTTAGAGTTAACTTTTACTTCTATTGAAGCTGTTTGTTTGCTTTGTCTAAACAATGAAATTTCATTAACAGCAATTAATCTTATAATCTTATTATTTTTGTTTACTGCCCTAATTATTATTGGATTAATAGTTATTCTTTTTGACTTTTTAATTTTAATCTGTAAATCTTTATTATCAGACTTATTCATTAAAAAACCATATGTTCCACAATTAATTCCATAAAAAGGTTTATTATATTGATAATTTTTTTTCAAAGTTTGAAGCATGAATCCATCTCCACCAGCTACAATAATACAGTCTGCATATTTAATTGAATAATTTTTATATTTTTTTAATATTTTTTTTTTAAAACTTAATGATTTATTAGTTTTATCAAAAATAAAGTTTAACTTAATCATTATAATTTTTTTTTTTAAATATTTTTAAAAGTAAGTTCGGAAAAAATCTAATAAATAGAAAAATATTTATTGGGATTAAATATTTTGGTAATTTAAAATTTTCAAAGAATTGCATTATATAGGCTTTGGGTTTATCAAACTTGGACCTTAATCTAAAGTATTGTTTAATTGTAATGTAATAATACCAGACAGGTATTTTTATATTTAAATTAGTGTCTCTTTTTGGAGTATTATTTATAAAATTACTGAGGGTTTTAATATATTCCTGATCTGAATATTTGAAGCAGCTTTCTTTGAAGGTTTTTGTGTCATTAACTAATTTTTCATTATTGGTTAAATACTCATTAATAATTTTTAAAAATTGATGTTCATTCTTAAACATTGGTATTTCACCATTAGAAAATAACAAGTCATTAGAGGGTGCGTATTCTGAGATACATAAAGAGTTACTTAAACCTGCCATACATACTCGGCCTTTATGTAAGTAACCATATTTATATTTTGTTGATGGATTAAAAAATTTTTTACCATTCAAACTTTTTGAAAAATTAATTACAATTTTTGATCTATTAATCAATTTAGCTAACTTATCAATAGTATTAGAAATTTCCATATAAGGGTTAACGCATAAATAATTAATTTTGTTTTTATCTAATAAGTCTAAATATTTTTTTGTATCAGGTTTCTTTCTTCCAAATAGTAAAACATCAATATCTTTACTTAACTGATAATCTTTGAATATTTCCTCGTTAGCTTCTACAGGACAAAACATGCTGTTTATTCCTAATTCTTTAAATTTTAAAGCACTCAGAGGGTCGGTTAAAACAAAATCACAAGCAGCAGCCGTAATAAGATTAACTTGGTGCCATTCTGAGTCATCGCCCAAGAATAAACCTTTCTTAGGTTTATTATTTATTGAATTAATAATAACAATATCGTTAATTGCTAAATGATCACCTTCAACCAACAAAGTTTCAATATTTTCTGAATTTATTTTTTTATTAATTAACTCTATTATTTTTGAGTTTGTCAATTTAAGATTATCATACAAATAAAAGTCATGTACAACATAACCTTTTGAAAATTTGTCTTTCCAAAAATCTTGATTTTTAGTTACTTTTTTTTTGTCTTTAAAAATTAATAGTATTGGTTTTTTTTGCATTTAAGTTTGGTGCCCTCGGCCAGACTCGAACTGGCACTCCCAAAAGGGCAAGGATTTTAAGTCCTTTGTGTCTACCAATTTCACCACGAGGGCACATTTATTTAGTCAATATTTATATGACGTTTTATATTAATATTAAAATCTTATAAAGTATATTTATTTTATGAAAAAAATATTAATTTATAACTCTGGAGGTGGTTTAGGTGACTCGATTCAAATAATGCCGTTAATCCTAAGTCTTCAAAATCATTACAAAAAATCAAAAATTTTTTATTTAGGTTCTCATCAAAATCATTTTATTGGAAAATTAAAGGAATACGGTATAAAAATTGAAACTCTAGATTTAAATCTAAAATACTTCGGCTTTAGATGGTGGCATTATTTATATGTTAAAAAAAATTTTAATACTAAAAATATAGGCGAGTTTGACTTAATTATTGACTTGCAATCAAAGTTTAGAAATTCTCTAATATTGAAAAGAGTTCCACATTTAAATTTTTATTCTTTAACTTTTAAGAATTTATTTTCAACAAAAAAAATTAAATATAAATCAAAAAATCATATTGATAATTTAAATATTTTTTTAGATGATAAGATAAAAAACATCAAATTTGATTTTAGTAAGCTTCCAAAAAATTTATTGCGTGAAGCAAAAAGATTGTTACCAAAATCAAATAATTATGTGGGTTTTTCAGTTACTCAAGGAAATCAATATAGAAAAAAAAGTTGGTCTATTTATAAATTTATTTCTTTGGCTAATAAATGTTTAATTAAAAATAAAGTGCCAGTTTTTTTTATTGAAAAAAATCAAGAACAAATAATTGATAAAATTAAAAATCAAGTTCCGTCAGCTTTGTTCCCTGAAATTGAATCCGAATTATCATGTCCTGCCTTGGTAACTGCTTTAGCTGCAAGATTAGATCAAGCAGTAACAATTGATAATGGAGTTATGCATATGATGGGGCTTGCAGAAATTCCCATGATTGTTTTATTTGGGCCCACAAATTCTGAAAAATTTTCACCAAAAAATAATTATGTAAAAATTCTAGATAGTAAAAAAATTCATAATACTTCAGATATAGAGACCATAAGTGTGGATGATGTATATAATTTAATTTAAATTTTTAAGATTTTTATTTTCTTTAATTTTACCAATTTTATTAATTCTTTATTTACACTTTTTAATTTTGATAAAGAAGTTGATCTTGTAACAATTGCTACTCCAATTTTTCCAAGTCTAAAAAAAGGATAGCTACCAATATCAACAAATTTTTTATATTTTTTTTGTATTTGTCCCAATTTTCTAGCAATATTACTTTCAACTGTAAAAAGGTTAATAGTTTTACTATGAACTTTTAAACCTTTGATTAAGTATTTTTTACAATTTTCAATCATTGAATTTAATATTGAAGGTACTCCAGGTAATGACAAAACATTTTTAGTTATGAAACCGGGTGCTGCGCTTGATGGATTGTAAATAAGTTTTGCTCCTCTTGGCATTTTAGCCATTTTTTTTCTTCCTTCGTTGAATTTTCTTTTGCCATAGTATTTTTCTAAAATTTCGTACGCTTCTTTATGATATTCATATTTTAACTTAAATGCTTTTGAAATCGATTGAGCAGTTATATCGTCATGTGTGGGTCCTATTCCACCGGTTGTAAAAAGATAATTAAATTTTTTGGATAGTAAAAGCACGTTTTCAATAATTGTCTTTTGAATATCTGGAATTACTCTTACTTCTTCAACTGAAATTCCACAATTTGAATTAAGCCAATTTGAAATAAAGGCTAAATTTTTATCTTGTGTTCTACCAGAAAGTATTTCATTTCCAATAATTAAAATTGCAGCATTTACTTTTTTATTCATAAAGATAATAAATATATATATGGACTTTAAAAATAAATTAATATCAGGACTATTTGTAAAAAGATATAAGCGTTTTTTTGTTGATGTTGAAATAAACAATCAAGTAATCACGGCTCATTGTCCTAATACTGGTTCAATGCAGGGTCTTTTAAAAGAAAATAATAAAGTGTGGGTAAGTAAATCTAATAACCCTAATCGCAAACTTAAGTATACGTTAGAAATTATTGAAAATCAAAAAGTAAAGGTCGGTGTTAATACACATTCAACAAATAAGATTGTTCATCATGCTTTAAATAATAGTTTGATAAAAGAATTTAAATACCCATTAGTTATAAAACCAGAAACAAAATTTGGAAAAACCACCAGATTTGATTTTTTAGTTACAAATAATGATGGCAAAGCTTTTATTGAAGTTAAGAATGTTACTTTATCCCGAAAGAAAAAAATAGCTGAATTTCCAGATGCTGTTACATCAAGAGGGTTGAAACATATAAATGAACTAATAAATGCTAGTAAACAAAAATATAAAATTTATATACTTTTTGTAGTCCAAAGAGATGACTGCGATTTTTTCTCAATAGCTAAAGATATTGATGAGGAATATTCAAAAGCTTTTTCGAAAGCGATTAAAAATAACTTAAATGTGCTTTGCTATGATTGTAAATTTTCTGCAAAAGGAATAAAACTCAATAGAAAAATAAAGATTAAAATATAATGAGTGTTGATTATAAAGAAGCATTTGAAAAAACAAAAATAGCTGGTTCTATTGCTGCCGGTGCTTTAGATGAAGTAAATAAAATCATAAAACCTGGAATTTCTACAAATCAAATAGATAAGCTTTGTTATGAATATATTAATGATTACGGTGCTTATTCTGCACCATTATTTTATAGAGGATTTCCAAAATCTTGTTGTACATCAGCCAATCATGTTGTTTGTCACGGTATTCCGTCAGAAAAAATTTTAAAAGAAGGAGATATTGTAAATGTTGACGTCACTGCCTTAAAAAATGGTTGGCACGGCGATACAAGTCGAACTTTTAAAGTTGGAAACGTTTCTGTAAAAGCTGAAAAATTAATTAAAGCTACTTATGAATCTATGATGAAAGCAATTGATATTGTTCAAGACGGTATACACTTAGGCGATATAGGATCAGCAATACAAACTTATGTGGAGAAAAAAGGATTTTCTGTAGTTCAAGATTTTTGTGGTCATGGAATTGGCGAAACATTTCACAAAGAACCCAATGTTTTACATTATGGCGAGAAAGGTGTTGGAGAAAAAATTAAAACAGGCATGATTTTTACAATTGAGCCAATGATTAATTACGGAAATTATGAAACTAAAACGTTAAATGATGGCTGGACAGCTGTAACCAAAGATAAATCTTTATCAGCACAATTTGAACATACAATTGGAGTAACAAAAACAGGTTGTGAAATTTTTACTAAATCAGAAATAATTGATTAAATGATTGAAAGATATTCAAGAAAAGAAATTAAAAATATTTGGGAAGATTATAATAGATATTCAATTTGGTTAGAAATTGAATTGGCTGCAGCTGAGGCTATGGAGAAACTAAATATTATACCAAAAGGCGTGGTAAAAAAAGTAAGATCTAAAGCGAAGATTAATCCTAAAAGAATTTTACAAATAGAAAATAAAGTCAAGCATGATATTATAGCTTTCTTAACTTCAATAACTGAAAGAGCTGGTAAAGAAGCTAGATATTTACATAAAGGAATGACTTCATCTGATGTTTTAGATACTTGTTTTAATCTTCAACTAAAGCAGTCTGGTGAAATTTTATTAAAAGATATTAATCAGCTATTGCAATCAATAAAAAAACAAGCTTTAAAACATAAATTTACATTATGCATAGGTAGAAGTCATGGAATTCATGCCGAGCCAATTACGTTTGGCTTAAAGATGCTTACATTTTATCAGGAATTTTTAAGAAACAAAAAACGTTTGGAAAATTCTATTAAAGAAATATCGACTTGTGCAATTTCTGGAGCTGTAGGAACTTTTGCTAACATTGATCCCAGAGTAGAGAGTTATGTTGCTAAAAAATTAAAACTTAGTGTTGAACCAATTTCTACTCAGATTATACCTAGGGATAGACACGCACAATTTTTTTCAACCTTAGGAATTATTGCTAGTTCAATTGAAAGATTTGCAATAGAAATTCGACACTTACAAAGAACGGAGGTTTTAGAAGTTGAGGAATTTTTTGGTAAAAAACAAAAAGGTTCATCTGCGATGCCTCACAAAAAAAATCCAATTTTAAGTGAAAATTTAACAGGGTTAGCAAGACTAATTAGGTCATGTGTAATGCCTGCTCTTGAAAATATTGCCTTATGGCATGAACGAGACATTTCTCACTCAGCTGTTGAAAGAAATATCGGGCCTGATGCTACAATAGCTTTAGACTTTGCGCTTAACAGATTAAGTAACGTAGTTAAAAATTTAAATATTTATCCAAAAAATATGAAACGAAACTTAGATATAACTAATGGAATTTTTTTCTCTCAGAGAGTTCTTTTAGAATTGACCACTGCTGGATTTACAAGAGAACAGTCATATAAAATTGTTCAAAGAAATGCTATGCAAGCTTGGAAGGAAAATTCTTCATTTTATAATAAAATTATATCAGATAGCCAGATCACCAAAAAAATACCTGTTAATAAGATCAAAAAGTTATTTAATTTTGGTTATCATACAAAAAAAATTAATATAATTTTTAACAGAAGCCTTAAAAATTAATCACATGAATAAGGGTAAAAAACTATACGAAGGTAAAGCTAAAATTATCTATGAAACAAAAGATAAAGATTTAGTTATTCAACATTTTAAAGATGACGCTACAGCTTTCAATAATTTAAAGAAGGCAAGTGTCGAAGGTAAAGGTGTTTTAAATAACAGAATTTCTGAGTATATTCTAACAAATCTTTCGCAGTGCGGGATCAAAACTCATTTCGTCAAACGGCTTAATATGAGAGAACAACTCATAAAAAAAGCTGAAATATTCCCCCTAGAATTTATTGTAAGAAATATAGCTACTGGTTCATTAACAAAGAGACTTGGAATACCTGAGGGTACAGTTTTAGATAGACCGCTTCTAGAGTACTGCTTTAAGAAAGATGAATTAAATGACCCTTTAATTTCAAAAGAACATATTTATTCATTTGGATGGGCTACAGAACAAGAAATAAAAATTATTGATAAAACTACTTTAAGAATTAATGACCTTCTAGTTGGAATGTTTAGAGGTATTGGTATTAAACTTGTAGATTTTAAAATTGAATATGGGAAAGCTTGGAATAAAGAAAATGAAGAAAAAGAAATAGTTTTAGCAGACGAAATAAGTCCGGACACATGTCGTCTATGGGATTCAAAAACAGAAAAAAAATTAGACAAAGACAGATTTAGAAAAGACTTAGGTAACATTATACAAGGTTATCAAGAAGTAGCGCGAAGATTAGGAATTATGCCTGAAGAAACAAATATCAGTGAAGTTAACTTTGGAAAAACAATTCCAATTAAATTTAAAAAAAAATAAATTGAAATTTTCAGTTACAGTTACTCTTAAGAAAGATGTTTTAGATCCTCAAGGTAAAGTTGTGCAAAATACTCTGATTAATATGGGAATGAATAATCTTAAAAATATAAGACAAGGTAAACATTTTGAAATTGAAGTTGATGAAAATGATATAAAAATTGCACAAAAAAAAATTGATGAAATGTGTAAAAAACTTTTAGTCAATCTTATCATTGAGGACTATAAAATAAATAAAATTTAATGAAATCATCAGTAATCGTTTTTCCTGGCTCCAACTGTGACAGAGATATTGCTGTAGCTTTAGAAAAAATGCAGTTTAAAAACAAAATGGTTTGGCATAAGGAAACAAGTTTGCCTAAATCTGATTTAATAGTAATTCCTGGTGGTTTTTCTTATGGAGACTATCTCAGATCTGGAGCTATAGCTGGAAAATCTCTTATTATCGATGAGGTTATTAAGGCGGCAAACTCAGGTTGTTTAGTACTGGGTATTTGTAATGGATTTCAGATTTTAACTGAAACAGGTTTATTAAAAGGAACATTACTAAGAAATAAAAATCTGAAATTCATAAATAAAGATGTGAATATTAAAGTAATCAATAACAACACAAAATTTTCTAATAAATTTAAAAAAGATGAGATCTTAAAGATTAATATTGCACATAATGAGGGAAATTATTTTACAGATAAAAATCATTTAGAAGAATTAAACAAAGAAAACTTAGTTGCATTTAAATATTGTGATGAAAAAGGAAATATTAATGAAGAAGCTAATCCTAATGGTTCTCTAGAAAATATTGCAGGAATTTTTAGTCAAAAGAAAAATATTTTAGGAATGATGCCTCATCCTGAAAGAATGGTTGACGAGATCATATCTAACAGAGATGGAATAAATTTATTTTCAAGTTTGCTTAACTAAAATGGAAATAACTAATGACATTGTTGAGAAACATGGATTAAATTTAGATGAATTCAGTAAAATTAAAAAGATTTTAAAAAGAGAACCTAATTTATTAGAACTTGGAATTTTTTCGGCAATGTGGAATGAACATTGCTCTTATAAATCTTCACGAATACATCTTAAAAAGCTTCCTACAAAGGGAAAACAAGTTATTCAAGGACCTGGAGAAAATGCAGGTGTTATAGATATAGGAGATGATGACGCAATCATATTTAAAATAGAAAGTCATAATCATCCATCTTATATTGAGCCTTACCAGGGTGCTGCTACTGGTGTTGGTGGTATTTTAAGAGATGTTTTCACTATGGGAGCTAGACCAATAGCTTTATTAAATTCAATTCATTTTGGTGAACCTAAACATCCTAAAACTAAGAGCTTACTAAATGGTGTGGTTTCAGGAATTGGTGGGTATGGTAATTGTATCGGGATACCAACTGTAGCAGGAGAAACTAAATTTGATGAAACCTATAATGAAAATATTTTAGTTAATGCGATGGCTGTAGGTCATGCAAAAAAGAATAAAATTTTTTACTCCAAAGCCAAAGGTTTAAATAAATCTGTAGTTTATGTAGGTTCAAAAACTGGTCGTGATGGTATTCATGGGGCTTCAATGGCATCAGCAGAATTCGACGAAAACTCTGAAGAAAAAAAACCAACTGTTCAAGTTGGAGATCCGTTTACAGAAAAACTTTTGATGGAAGCTTGTCTTGAATTAATGAAAGACAACTCAATAATATCTATCCAAGACATGGGAGCTGCGGGATTAACCTCTTCTAGTGTGGAGATGGCTTCTAAAGGATCATTAGGTATTGAGCTTGACTTAGAAAAAGTTCCGTGCAGAGAAGAAAATATGACGCCTTATGAAATGATGTTGTCTGAGAGTCAGGAAAGAATGTTAATAATACTGGAAGATGGTAAAGAAAAAGCTGCAAAAAAAATATTTGATAAATGGGATCTAGATTTTGTTATTATTGGAAAAACTACAGACACGAATAATCTTACATTAAAATATAATAATAAAATTGAAGGAGAGATACCTATAGACGCTCTTGCATCAAAAGCTCCAATCTATGATAGGAAATGGATTAGAAAAAAACCTCAAAAAAATAAAGTTAATATCAAAGAATTGAAAAAAATAAAAATTGAGGACGCCTTAATTAAAATACTTTCAAACCCTAACCACTCAAATAAAAGTTGGATCACAAGCCAGTACGATCAAATGGTAATGTGTGATACTGCTCAAAAATCTGGTTCAGACGCAGCAATAATTAGGATACATAATAAAGAAAAAGCTATAGCGGTATCCGTGGATTCATCAGCAAACTATTGTAAATCATTTCCATTAACCGGAGGTAAACAAATTGTTTGCGAAAATTGGAGAAATTTAATCTCAGTAGGAGCAAAACCATTGGCTATTACTAATTGTTTAAACTTCGGAAATCCTGAAAATAAAGAAATTATGGGAGAGTTTGCAGAATGCTTGCAGGGTATTAAAGAAGCTTGTGAATTTTTAGATTATCCAGTTGTTTCAGGAAATGTATCCTTTTACAACGGTACAAATAAAAAAAATATATCTCCCACTCCTGTTATAGGTGGCGTGGGTTTGATTAAAAAACTTTCAAAACCCATCGGTCATAACTTTAAGTATGACAATAGTATTTTGTTAATTGTTGGAAAAACTTTTGGTCACCTAGAACAAAGTGTTTTTTTAAAGGAAATTTATTCAATCAATGAAGGAATGCCTCCAGAAATTAATTTGCACAATGAAAAAAATAATGGAGAATGTTTACTTAAATTAATTAATAAAAATTTGATCTTATCTTCTCATGATATTTCAACAGGTGGTTTAATTGTTTCTTTGGCTGAAATGTCAATAGGTTCAAATATTGGTACAAAAATACATAAACCAAAAAAACTAACCAATTCTATCAATTATTTTTTCGGAGAAGATCAGGCTCGTTATTTAATTGAAGTAAAAAACGAAAATTTATCTAAAGTTAATAAGATTTTAAGAGAAAATAATGTTTTTTACGAAAACATAGGTACTACACAGTCTGATTTTTTTGAAATAGAAAATGAATTAAAGATTAGTGTTAAAAATTTGTATAAAATAAACAATGAATGGTATAATAAATATTAATGCCATTGCCTATTGAAGAAATAAAAAGACTTATTAAGCAAGATTTACCTGACGCTTCTATCGAGATAAAAGATTTAATGGGTGATAACAATCACTATTCCGCAATTATTAAATCATCAAAATTCAACAATTTAAATAAAATTGAGCAACATAAACTTGTTTATAAATCTTTAAAAGGTAAAATGGGAAATGAATTACACGCATTATCGATTACTACAGAGGGAACATAATGGAAATAAAAGATAAAATAAAAAATTTAATTGATGATAACCAAGTTTGTTTATTCATGAAAGGCACTCCAGACGCTCCTCAGTGTGGCTTTTCAATGGCGGTGGCTAATGTACTCAAACATCTCAATGTAAACTTTAAAGGAATAAATGTTTTGGAAGATGAAAATTTAAGACAAGGTATTAAAGATTTTAGTGATTGGCCTACTATACCCCAACTTTATGTTAAGCAAGAATTCGTTGGTGGATGCGATATAGTTAAAGAAATGTTTGAAAAAGGAGAGCTAAAAAAACTTTTTCAAGAAAAAAAGATAATTTAATTATCTAGAGTAGTATTCAATTACTAAACTTGGTTCCATTATTACAGGGAAAGGAACTTCTGCAAATTTTGGAACTCTTAAAAGTTTTGCAGTTTTATTTTTATCATCCAATTTAATATACTCAGGAACATCTCTTTCTTTACTTTGCAAAGAGCCATCAATTATATTTAATTTTTTTGATTTTTCTCTCACTTCGATTAAATCTGTATTGCTAACTATGTAGCTTGCAATATTAACTCTTTTTTTATTAACTTTAATATGACCATGATTTATCATTTGTCTAGCTGCAAAAACGGTAGGTGCAAATTTTGCTCTGTAAATTACTGTATCAAGTCTACTCTCTAATAAAGCAATTAAATTTTCGGTAGTATCACCTCTTTTAGAAAGAGCTTTTCTGTAAATGTTTCTGAACTGTCGTTCATTGATATTACCATAGTATGCTTTTAGTTTTTGTTTTGCTTGCAACTGAATACCATAATCCGTTGGTTTGCCTTTTTTATTTTGACCATGTTGACCTGGAGGATATGCGCGAGAGTTAAATGGGCTTTTTGGCCTACCCCACAAATTAGCTTTAAGTCTACGATCTACTTTATGTTTAGATTTAAGTCTTTTTGTCATATTTAATGATTGTGTTTATAAGCGCTAAGATTAATTTGTCAATTAAGCTTTGTTCTTTTTTTTGCTCAGAGAGCTAAAAATACTCGCCAAAATCCTCAGTTCTTTATCATTTGGTTGTAATTTATAAACCAAATTATTTATATTTAATAACATTGAATGTTTTTTTTCTTTAGGTTTAAAAAAGTCTTTTTCTTCTAAAAGAGACACTAAATGACTTACTATAGCTGAAATCTTAGCTTTAGATGAAATTTTCAAATTTATAGTATTATTTTTCATTTTATTTCCATTAATTAATTTGAATATTTCAAAACAAATAACAGTTAATGAATGAGATAAATTTAGGGATTTGAATTTTGAAGATGTTGGAATCTGTAAAATATAATTTGAGTATGATAAATCTTTATTTGATAGCCCTGAAGCTTCAGGGCCAAACATAAGTCCAATATTCAGATTTGTTTTTTTTTTTATAATATTTTGAAAATTTTCAAG
>VMHT01091320.1_pt1 | contig 14692 bp, 20 predicted proteins | sample 4693611 | NCBI WGS metagenome assembly VMHT01 (sample SAMN12280063, study PRJNA550983) | marine metagenome | isolation source: seawater sampled from same location over 5 years 0.02-0.2 micron viral filtrate | place: USA: collected off the coast of southern California halfway between the port... ... | reverse complement strand
GTTGGCGACCAACGGTGATACCAGTCTAGGTGGTGATAACGTTGATGAGGTGTTGATTGATTACATCGCAGACGATTTCCGGAAGAACCATGGGATCGACCTGAAAGAAGATAACATGGCCTTGCAACGCTTAAAAGAAGGTGCAGAAAGAATCAAGGTTGAGTTGTCAAGTAAGATGGAGTCGGAGATAAACGTCCCATTCATTACTGCAGACGCATCAGGTCCAAAACACCTGCAGTTATCGATGACCCGTGCTAAGTTTGAAGGTTTGGTTGATGATCTCGTCGCCAGGACCTTTAAGGCATGTGATCAAGCGCTAAAAGATAGTGGAAAATCTAAGGGTGACATCAATGAAGTCATCTTGGTCGGTGGTTCCACACGAATCCCAATGGTTCAAAAACAGGTAAAGGAATTCTTCGGGTGCGAACCACATAAAGGTGTAAATCCTGATGAAGTGGTTGCAGCAGGTGCTGCCATTCAAGGTGGGGTGCTTAGTGGTGATGTTACTGATATGCTTTTATTAGATGTTACCCCACTTTCCTTGGGAATCGAAACGGTGGGTGGAGTGATGACAACGCTGGTAGAACGGAACACGACTATACCGGTTAACAAGAAGGAGATTTTTTCTACCGCAGATAATAACCAATCCAGTGTAACCATTCATGTTTTACAAGGAGAACGTTCAGTTGCCACTGGTAATCGTACTTTGGCCAATTTTAACTTGGATGGAATTCCACCAGCTCCCCGAGGTATACCCCAGATCGAAGTCAGTTTTGATATCGATGCTGACGGTATTCTAAACGTGGAAGCACATGATAAAGCAACCGGTGCTAAACAGAGTGTGAAAGTTGAGTCATCGTCTGGCTTGTCAGATGGGGATATTGACCAGGCAATTAAGGATGCAGAAGAAAATGCAGAGCAAGACCGCATACACCGGGAAAAAGTCCAAGCCAGAAATGATTTGGAGCTGAGTGTGTCGGGGGCTGAAAAACTCTATGAAGAACATGGCGATAAGCTATCAGATGAGGACAAACGAAATTTAGATGATGCCCTCAAGAATGCAAAAAATGTGCTGGAACAGGAACATGGGGTCGAGGTCGCCGCAGCACATGAGACTCTTCAATCTGTGGTGTATAAGATTTCCGAATTTCTTTATAAGACCATGAGTGAAGAGCCGGTAGCCACCCCACCCCTCGACACAAAAGATGAAGAAGGTGATATAATTGATGCTGAAGCAGTGTAATATTAAACCATGAATTTATTCACATTTAGAGGGATCCCGGTACGACTTCATGGATCTTTCTTGGTCTTTACCGGGATCCTTGCTTTGCTAAATGGAATATCTGGCGGATTATCTGCAGCTATAAATGTAGTGATAGCCATGATAATCCTGTTATTATCTGTGGTGGTTCATGAATTTGGTCATGCACTAGTAGCTAGAGGTTTTGGGGTTGAAACCCGTGAGATAATCATGACTCCATTTGGAGGCTTGGCCTTGCTGGATAAATCCCTGGATGATCCGCGAGCAGAAATTTATATAGCCTTAGCGGGTCCCGCTGTTAATCTGGTTTTGGTAGGTATGTTTGCACCATTATTATTTTTCACTAGTTCCAATACGCTTTTATTTTTCATTAGTATCAATTTGATGTTGGCTTTTTTTAATCTACTTCCGGCATTTCCCATGGATGGAGGAAGAGTATTAAGATCAGTGCTAGCACAAAAGTATGGGTGGCGAAAAGGTACTCTCAAAGCATTAACTGTTTCCAGGTTTTTTGCATTTGTGTTTATTATCGGTGGTGCTCTTTATGCACCAATGCTCGCTATCATTGGGATATTTTTGTTATTGATTGTAGGTCAACAGCGGCGACAATTAGAGAATAAATGGTAAATTAAACTCAAGTTTTGGAGATAAGAATGAAAGAAGATCAAGAAAAGACTGAAATTAAAGAAGGGCCATCCTGGAAAAATACCGGTCGTTTTGAAACGTGGGAAAAAGCCGACAAAAAACGTCAGGCGCTAATGAAAGAATGGAAAGAGAAAAAAAATAGTCACATGCAGGTCAAAGTTAAGAAATTGAGTAGCTATTTCGTGGTAAAAACACGTGTCGATCCGACTCCCAAGAAAACAGTCGGTCCTAAAAAAAATAAGAGAAAATCCCATACATAAAAAAAATAGGGAAAATGAAAGAAATTCAAAAAAAGATAATTGATGGTGTGAAAGAAACACTAGAAAATATTAAAGACGGTAAAAAATTGGTGGAGCTTGAGTTAGAAGTTCAGAGACTTAGAAAAGAAAACAAAAAATTAATATCCCTTTTGAAAGAATCAGAAGAGACATTAACACTAGTATCGGAAAAAGCCACACAGTGTAAAAAACAAATTAATCTTAAGGGTCTTACTTAACATCTTTCGATATACATGCTACAATGAATGAATATATTTTCGTGTATACAGTAGCGGATAGAATATGGTTCTGGCAGATTTAATTTGTGCTGCGGTTATGATGATGGGTATCCCAAATGCTGATATCGCATGCACAAATATGGACACCTTAGTAAAAGCAACTGAGATAAATGAAATTGATCCGGTGATGCTGACCGCACTTATCTACGTAGAGAGTCGATGGAACCCAAGTGCAGTTTCAAGGGCCGGTGCCTGCGGGTTAACACAGGTACTGCCCCGATTTTCGGCAGGCCATCGGGAAAGATTTGGTAAAAAACTAACATGCAGTCAACTTAAGGATCCGAAAACTAGTATTAGTCGAGGGTCAGACATTTTGAGGTGGTGGTTAGTCCATTATGCCAAAGATAGATATTCCACGGCCTTGTGTGGTTATAATTCTGGGTTTCGTTGTAAGGGGCCAACCAGGCATAAGGGCCACCGATACGCTAAAAAAGTAATTAGACTGGCCAGGGATATCCGAGAAAAGATGGAAATTGTAGAAGCCGAAGAGCTGGAGAAAGATGAATTCATTCCTGGTTGTTATGAGTGAATCAGATGTTAAAAAGGGGAGATCTGGTAAGAATGTATGATGGTAAAGTTGGTGTGGTGTTAACCTACTTTGATCCAATCACATATCAACCGGCCATGGTGGAAATTATGGTAAATAAAGAAATTAACGTCATACCGTGTAACAAACTAATAAAAATTGAAGAAGATATCTCATGCATCAACAAGATGAAAGAAAAGTACGACAAATTATAAAAGATGTCCGACACGGATTTGAGAGCGGAATTATTGACGAAAAGCTTCGAACTGGTGATCCCGAGTATTATGATATCGTCACCTTACAATACCCTTTTGGCAAAAGACAGGCATATAGAAAAAAGGTCCAGCAAGACTATGAATTATTACAGGGATCCCGGGGTGGGGTTGCTCCCATTTTAGAGGACGTTGATAGCATAGAAATTGAAAGTATATTTGAGCCTTTAAAGAAAAATATCAAAAAATTGAAGGAAGGAGATATAGTAAGATCACAAGAATTGGAAGACATTAACACCCTAGAGTCAATGTGGGGATTTAGGTTAAAGGAAATGAAGAGTTTTTGTGAATTGGGATTTAGAGTACCTAGACTACTTAAGCATTACCGAGAAAAATATGAGATGCAGGTTTCGGGTTATGATGTTTTGCAAGTGAACATTATCATGGGAAAACATGTGGGATATGATGTACATCGTTATGATTTTGATGAGTGCAATGAAGCCCTAGAAATCGATGCTGATCTGGTGGTGAGTTATCACATGTTAGAACACGTTACCGATCCATTAATGGCGTTAACAAAGATATATGAAGCCATGAAACCTGGAGCTTTCTTTCACGTTGAGATACCGGTTGAAGGTCCAGGCATGCCCAATATCCGATATTGTCACATGTACGCTTTTCACCCACAAGACATGGGACTGATGTTAGAGCTAGCCGGTTTCAAAGTGTATACGTTATCCAACCAAACGCATGAAGGTGGACCGTATATAGAAAGGTACCTGGTTCAAAAGACTGAGAATGGAAGGTCCGGTGTGCATTCTGTACCCCACTCAGCGCATTATCGAACCTGGGAAATATCATGAGAGAGACGGGTAATTTATAAAAACACTGGGAGTTGCTAAGGGAACCATGTATAGAAAAGCACACACTCCCATCAGTACTCCCATATGGGGTGTCCGGCCCTAGCCTCCGGTACCCGATCCAATATTGGGGCTAAATGGATACAGACAGGGTCAGATCTCGGTTATCGCTCGGGTCAGGCAATTCCGGAATTATCATGGAATTGTTACGGAAACAATAAATTAGCTGCTGGACGGTGGGTGTCTGGATATGGCCTCCCCGTGCATGTAATTACACGCGTTGGAAGATATCAATGATCCAGGTCCCACTCTTTTAGTTCATGTACAATTATATCCCGGCGGTACCGGTTGTTCAAGCGCCGCCTCGCGCCGGACCTGGTGGCTTTCACGAGCCCTCACCATGTATTCGGTCTGCTTGTCCCTAGATCTGATCGCTAAGTTTGTGAGTTTTTTTTGGCCTTTAATTCCTTTTCGCTTGTAAAACCGCCCCAATTGTGTTATAATAATACTAGGTTCAGTTGAGGATAGACGTTTCCTCGACATGCTCTTTGTGGGATCCAGCGCCCGAGTCTTGCCTGATCAGCGAGATCACTTCGAAGTCGGGAGTCTGTTTCCCTAACTTATTGTTTTCATTATGGATTTTTTTTGGAGATATCATGCCACGCATCACTAAGAAAGCCAAAGAAGTTATCAAACACAACGCGCAGATCAATGGGACCTTCGATGATCTGCGGGACTTGAAATATGAGAGCCGGCAATCCTTGCGGGAGGCTAAGAGCCGGATGCGCGCTGAGGATTTTGAGGAACATCGGTACCGGATAGAGTGGGTACCCGGTGGGCGTGAGGCTGCGAGAAAAACCCGCATCCGGAAAAGAAAAACTAGTTTTAAGGCTACCGGTGAGGGAAAACTGGCGCGAGTTAAGAAGCCACACTTTTCCTGTGATGGTGACTTGTGCAAGGGTGACATGGTGATGATCATATCAGAGGGTTATAATCGTCCTGCCGCCGGATTATCAGATAAGATCCGGGATTGGGTGGTCGACGTGATGGCTAACGGATCCATCATCAAGGAAGTTCCATCGATATTTTTGGAAGAAATTGATGCATGATGCGTGCAAAAGACGCGCCGGTATGTTATAATAAGACTATAAGGAACAAAGGATACAGACAAGGAGAGTCATGGATATTCAAACTTTTAAAAACGTCGCCAGTAAGCTTCCACATCACGTTGCAGTGTTGATGCGTGGACCTACCGGTGTCGGTAAATCTCATTTGGCTCGTCAAGTGGCAGATGAACTCGAACTTCCATTCATTGACGTTCGTGGTTCAACCATGAGTGAGGGTGACGTTGGTGGATATCCCGATATTGATGGGATGAAAGAGACCGGCGTCATGACATTCTGTATGCCCAGCTGGTTTGTTCGGGCATGTCGGGAGCCGGTTGTTCTGATGCTGGACGAGCTTAACCGCTCGCTCCCCGGTGTCCAACAGTCCTTCTTCCAATTGGTCTTGGATCGTGAACTCGGAAATGACAAGGATGGTAACCCTTACCGGTTGCATCCTGAGACCCGGGTCTTTGCTGCTGTGAATCACGGCGCTGAGTACGACGTTAATGATATGGACCCAGCACTCCTTCGTCGCTTCTGGACGGTGGACCTGGAACCGACCAACGAGGATTGGATCAACTGGGCCAAAGATACCGGTATCGATCCGGTGCTCATCGATTTCATCCGTCAGCACCCGACACATCTTCGGGTGGATCCCACCCAGGTGGAACCTGGTACTGTATGTCCTAATCCGGCATCATGGCACCGAGTGGATGAGAGCCTGAAACACATGGGGATGACACCATCAACATGCGCCGGCCAACGTCCGGACGGTTTTTACGCGGTGTGCTTGGGGATGATCGGAACTGAGGCTGCCATTTCTTTCAGCGATTTCGTTGAGAACTACGAATTGGTGATCAACGCTGAGGATATCCTGGATCGCTACGATGACGTGGCTGAAAGAGTCTCTGAGCTGACAGCTGATCGTACTGCCGGTCTGATTGATAAGATCGCGGAACACTGTAAGAATAACGCCTGGACTGTTAAGCAGGCTAAGAATTCCAAGAAGTTCAGTGATGGAATGACCGACGAAATGTTGGTTCACTTCTGGAATAAGGTGGTATCCACCCAGCAAGTTGCTAACATCCAGAAACTTCACAAGCTGATCGGCCAACGCGTGGTGGAAGCTGTAAAAGCTAGCCGCGACTTGAAATAAAAGAATACCTTTCTCTCCTTGGTGTACACCTGGGTATGTGTCAAAACTACCTTCCTTTGTTTGGGGTACCGCACCTGGGCATGTGACTAAACTGCCCACTTTTTTGTATTAGGTGCCGGGGAGGTACAAAAAAATATTCAATGAATTCAATGGTTTATGGAGTACGTTATGAGTGAAGATTTTAAAGAATTCCTACCAGCGTTACTAGTAGCCGCTGGTTGTGCATTAGTAATAATCCTAATGTTATCCTTCTAAATCGCATGCAAAAGCCGCGTAGGTGTTGTATAATAGACCTATACGGAGGAGAAAAAATGAATCCATATCTTTGACTCTAGGGCGTGCCGGCATTGGATGCCGGCCTCTGAAGCGGACTTCGCCCCCCGCATCGGACTTTGCACCTAGGTACGTGTCTAAACTTCCTACACCTCGGGTACGTGTTTAAACTGCCCGGGCCGGTCATTCAGAAGAGCGCCGGCTAAATTAAAAAAATGCTTTAAAAAACAAAGGGACGAAGATGGTTGAGACTAAGGGACAGGTAAGGTACAGGGTACGTCAGTGGGGTGGCTGGTGGTATGCAGAACGCCACAACGTTAACGGTTGGCAGCACGTCTACTGTAACCCCAATGAGGACCGGGTCATCGAGTTCGTCGCATTTGTACAACCCGAAAAAGTCCAATGAAATTAGGTAGTTACGGGCCTCTCAAGGGGCCCTACCAAAGGGGCCCAAAAGGGGCCCCTCTGAAACAGTCCTCTGGGGCCCCTCTACGGGCCCCTCCTGGGGGCCCCATGCATACTCTGTGGAGCCTGGCCGGGGGGCCTGGTGCCAGGTCCGCGCTCTCGCGACTCGATTTAATTTTAAGATGAACTGCAGTTTGACAATTTAATTTAAATAGATTGAGTATTTATCTATGTAATGAACAAGAAGACCGCAATCATCTGGGGCATCATGGCCCTATTTCCGGTGATCGGCATGTTCAGCATCCTTCGGGCATATGACGCCGGTCGTTACGATTTGGTCGGTAGTTATGGAGCCATCGGTATCTTGGGTACCGGACTGATGCTAGCCGCCGGTTTTACCATTTAATGTGTGACGATATCGTCCCGCATCTGGTTCCGGATCCGGAAGATGTCGGTACGTTGGTTACATGGCACTATACAGTGTCGTTGGGTCGATCGATCGACGAAAGGGATGGTATAGGTATCGTTGTCGGTATTGAAGAAAAGCACGGGCGCCCGGGAGCATGGGTGATGTGGGGTACGTATGACAAACCGATGTGGTCACCGGCCATGATGCTAAAAAAAATTGAGGACGCTATTTAACTCGGATCCGAAACCGGGTACATTTAGAAAAGTTGAAAACCGCTCGCGCGCGACTCGAGTAATTTTCGAAACTTTCGGTACCGGTGAGGGTTCATGACTGTCACAGCATCTTTTAATAATGACATTAATAAAGTGATTAAGAGATACCAGAGCATGAAAATTGACAACCCTAAGATGTACCATAAAGTCATGCATGAATTCCGTGATATGGCAACCGGTGGACCCGGGGCACAGATCACCGTTCAGAGCCGATGGTCTTCCATCAGAAAGCACTACTACACCAATTGGACAGATGACATGTTTCAGAAAGTCTTAAAAGAACTCGGAGAGACGTCATGACTAGCGACACTAAGCGCTATTATAAATTGGTCAGGGACAAGATTCCTATGATCATTATGGAAACCGGAAACACATGTAAGAGTCGACTGGCAGCTAGTGATGAGGAGTACGCTTTATTGCTCAGGGCTAAGCTTCATGAGGAGATTGAGGAGTTCTTGGAAACTCCGTGTGCTGAGGAAGCGGCTGATATCTTGCAGGTCTTAATGGATAGCTGCGAATATCACCAGATATCATGGCTACGGGTGGAAGGTGCGAGAAACAAGAAGTTTTTAGCCCGGGGTGGTTTTACTGATCGGGTTATCCTGGAAGAGGTGGTTAACCAACCCTCAGAGGATCCGCTTGTCGATATCCACGAGCGCGTCATTGATCACCAAGATGGGGTTTGATCGGATGGTTCTTCCGAGATCCCTTAAGGGTTGTATCATATGGTCGGACGTTGGTCTCGGTTTTTCTTTTTTCTTTTGTCATATATCGCGGTACTCTTTAAAGACGTCAATTAGCATGCCTAGGTTACCCATCGCCGGCGGACAAACCAGCTCTTCCGATGTGCCCTGATCACTCAGAGAGGTATTATTATATCACCGGTCGTAAAAGAATGGGGTCAAATCGAAGCATACGCTTCGGTTGATCACCATTTTAGTTGTTTAAGGATTCTGTAAGTGCTTGATATCAATAAAGATATCTACCAACCCGGTGATCTGGTGGAGTGGGACGTCGGGCCTGACCGTCCATGTGGTATTATTTTAGAGTGGATGCCGCCTTACGTGAAAACCCTCGAGCCGCTGGGCGGATATCGTGTTTATTTCTCCGATTGTGATCATGTGCAAGGTGGCGTTGAGGTCATCCTTCATGAAGAACTCAAACTGCTCTCGAGCAATTAACATGTTTATCTTTTCATAAAATGATATTTGATCCATATCTTATCTAATGTTAGAGAGGAATTTACGTTAATGAGTGATACAGCTTCAAAACATCTTAAGTGTATACACGAGAATTTGCTTAATCACATTCATCAGTTAGTTGAAGATAGTGTTGTGTTACCGGTAGACCCGGACTCAGAATTACACACCATATTGACTGATATCAGGGAAGCATGGGAAGAAAACTCAGTGCAAGAAGCCCTGGAATTTTGTGAAAATCTGTAAAATACACATGCAAACCGCCGGCCCGTATGGTATAATAGATACATAAGGACAAGATACCAGGAGTCGATACATGGCTGATAACACTAGCGTAGATCTCGGAACACATCTCGAGGCTTCTGAAGAAGTCACCAAAAGATTCCGGTTAGATCATCATCTTCTCAACCTGTTGTGGGATGAACCTTTCTTTAGTACTGTCCTTCGATCAGTAAGCAAGATTAAGACTACCTCTATCCCCACAGCCGGGGTTACCGTAATTAATGAAGACCTTAAGCTTTATTGGAATCCCGGATTCTTCGCAGGTCTGACCAATCCTGAGGTAAAAGGTGTTCTTAAACATGAATGCTGGCATCTTATTTTTAATCATGTTGGTGACCGTCGTAAAGATCCTCACCTGATGTGGAACTACGCTACCGATTGGGCGATCAATTGTATGATCCCGGAAAATGAACTTCCTTCTGAAGGTCTCCGACCAGGGCGCGAATTCAATGAACTTACCGCAGAACATACATCCCGGATGACACCGGAACAGATCTCCAACTACGAAAAGCTTTCTTCCTTTCAGGCCAATCTTCCCCCAGGTAAGAGTGCCGAGTGGTACTTTGAACAGTTGATGGACAACAAGGACATCCGAGAAGCGATTGAAGAGGGAAACAAAGTCGGTGGTAAGAGCTTAGCGGAGGCCATGGCTAATGGTGACGTTAAGGTCGATGAGAATGGTGATCTGGTGGATTCCGACGGCAATCCTGTCAATGTTATCCCAGGTGCGATCGACGATCATGAGGGTTGGGGTAAGCTTAGTGATGAACAAAAACAAATCATCAAGGGCAAAGTTAAGAATATTTTGGAAGATGCCGTCAAAGAAGCTGACAAGAAGTCCGGAGGATGGGGATCTATAGGGGCGGAAACTCGGGCAGCAATCCGACAGTTGATCTCCAATGAAATTCCATGGCAAGCAGTGCTTAAACAGTTCTGCGGCATGAGTCGTCGTGCCAATCGTCATAGTAATGTACGTCGGTTGAATCGTAAGTACCCAGGCATTCATCCAGGGATCCAGAAAGGATATACATCAAGCATTGCCGTTTATGTTGATCAGTCCGGATCCGTTTCCGAAACTGAGCTTGAGTTACTATTCGGTGAACTACGAAGCCTGGCACGGAATACCACATTCACAGTATACCATTTTGACACGGAAGTTGATGAGACTAGTGAGACTGAATGGCGAAAAGGAAACACTCCTCCCACCCATCGAACACGATGTGGTGGTACTTGTTTCGAAGCTCCTACTAAACATGCCAACCAAAATAGCCATCGATTCGATGGGTACCTGATTCTCACTGATGGTGGCGCCGGTGATCCCGGGCCTAGCAAACTTAAGAGAGGGTGGGTTCTGACTCCCGGTCAAAATCTATATTTTAAAAACGTTTCTCCCCGGGATTTTGTCATCAAGATGAAAGAAAAAACAAAGGCAGCTGCCTAAGACACATTATGGACTAACGGCAACCAACTTGCTTGTTGCCATTCCAGAGCCAGGCGGGTAATATCGTCTGGCTTTTCTTTTACTCGAATTCTAGAACCGTTATTACAAACAACAATTGTATCACCAATATTTTCAATTACCATTATCTGATCAACATTAAGAAAAAATTCTTCTCCATTAAATTTTGTAAGCCTTATCATGTAACATAAATATGCACCACGACAAATTATCAATACTCATCTCCACCCCTACCCTACATAACCGACATATATACTGAATTCTGAATTATTCTAAATTCAATTAAACAGATAAACAGGATTCTAAATTCAATTAAACAGATAAACAGAATTCTGAATTCAATTAAACAGAATTCAATTTAAAATTTATAAAATAATATGTAATGTTTAATTGAATTCAGAATTCTGTTCTTGAGTCTAGACCTATATCTAGATAATAGGCACCTGGTAAAATTTAAGTGAGATCGTTAGTAAGCACTCTTTTATTATTCATGATGTTATGCATGATTCTTTCTTGTGGGATTCAGAATTCCGGTTCTGGTCATGTAGATGCACACCTGGATACACATATACCCATTGAGGACGTTAAAAAGGTACCTGATATTCCTCCTGCCCCGGAGATATTTGTTATACAAGACATCACGATTTACGACCCACTTTCTGAATTCAGCGATGAATATAGGGAGGCATGTATTTTTCAAGTATATTTACGCTGCCCTCCATACGATGAATATTGGATCGCTGAAGCATGGATCGATGTATGTGACAATTATAAGATTGTTTTGATAGAAAATTGCCGCTGGCAACATGAATGTGACCCCACTGATCCCATTATAGAAAAAGATCAACCATGCCAAATGGAGGGCGGAGGTGCAGGTATTCAGACGGTATATTGTGATAAGGGAAAGGTGACTTTAACTGAGTGCACCCCGTGCATTGATGAAATTTGTGATGGGAAAGACGATGACTGTGATGGACAAATTGACGAAGGTTTTTATCCATGTGAATCAGACTGTGGTCCCGGTGAGGGTGTGTGTGTCGATGGTGAGATAGTTTTGTGCAATGCTCCGGATCCTGACGAAGAAATTTGTGACTACATTGACAATGACTGTGATGGGCAAATTGATGAAGGTCAAAGGAATGTGTGTGACCAATGTGGTCTTGTTCCTGCAGAGATATGTGATGGTATTGATAACGATTGCAATGGAGAGACCGACGAAGAATTAGTTCAAGAATGTTCAACACCATGTGAAAGTGGGGTGGAACAATGTGTAATGGGAATGTGGGTTGGATGTACCGCTACAAAGCCTGGGCTAGAAGTGTGTGATGGATTTGATAATGACTGTGATGGGCAAATTGATGAGGAATTGGAGTGTGTGTGCACTATCGATGACATAGGTGCATTTTTTCCATGCCAAGAAGCACCGCTCTTGTGTGGGCTTGGTTATAAAACATGCGAGTGTGTTGATATAGGATGCCAGACAATTACAACTACCGAGTGTTATGCGATCTGTCACTGGCTAGCGACCCCATGGGGTTCGGATCCAACATGTGACTCGTTAGTGGGAATGACTCTGAGCCAGGAAGAATGTAATAATTTTGATGATAACTGTAATCAGTTGATTGATGAAGATCTTTATGGAGCATGCTACACAGGCCCGCCTGATACTCTAGGAGTAGGTGTCTGCGATGCCGGAGAAATAACATGCAAAGAAGGATCATGGGGAAATTATGATAACGGAGCCTTCATTACTGACTACTGCAAAGATGAAGTGACACCCACCGAAGAAATCTGTAATGGTTTAGATGATGACTGTGATGGAGAGACAGATTGGGGATATGAAATAGATGAGCATGATATCTTATTTGTCATTGATTGGTCAGGCTCAATGATGGATGATATGAATGCCGTCATGATTGCGTTGAATACATTTGCCCAAAAATTTAGTGATGAAGAAGTGCTTAAGTGGGGTATTGTCATAGGACCGGTAACCCCTAATTCTTATCCCACAAAACAGTATCTTAAATTGCATAAGAATCTTGTTGGTTTTAGTGATTTCATGGCAGCGATGAGTGCACTAGATCCAATCACCGCAAATGGATCTTATGAGATGTTAATCGATGCGATTTTCCTTTCCCTGCAAAATATTTCCTCCGTAACTTCTACCCCGGGTGACTCTACTACTATGACATGGAAATCATACGTGGATGAATCAGTTCCTCCCAAAGAACAATTTCTTATAGACTGGCGCCCAGGAGCAAAAAGAGTTATCATTTTATTTACCGATGAGAGTCCCCAAAGTTATTTAACACCCAGCTTAAGCATAGACGACATTACTATACAGGCACAGGGCACCCCGGAACTCAAGGTTTATATTTTTGCCAACAACACTATGTGGGAATGGGACGAACTTGCTGTTGCAGCTGATGGAAAATACTTTGATCTTACCCAGAATCCAACTGAGATGTACAATAACCTCATAGAGATTCTGGATGACATATGTAAGACCGGCAGCACTGCACCTTAGATTATCTGAGAATGGTATCAGAATACTTTGGATAGACGACAAGGGTTTTGAGTACTAGTATTGATGTCAGTTCGGAATATTTTTGTTACTTATGTTTGATGGATGTTTTAGTTTTAAGCACTGGGTTCGAACCCTTATACTTGGTTGGTTGGAGTCAAGCCTTAGCCGATGTTGAAAGGGGTAGGGTTGAAATAATTCAACATTATAAAGATAGAAAAATAGGTACTGTTTTAGGGTCGCTTCAAATGCCAAAAATAATTCGTTTCCTTAAGGGGGTGTTTAAAAGGAGAAACGTTGGAAAAAAAATAAAGTTAAACCGCCGATCACTTTTTGAAAGAGACAATGGGTCATGTCAATATTGTAATTTGCATGTTTCCTATAAGCATTTTGAAATGGAACATGTGATTCCTAGAAGCCTAGGCGGGAAAACGACATGGGAAAATATTGTAGTTTCATGTAGAAAATGTAATTCTAGAAAGGGCGCACAGACTCCCTCAGAAGCTGGAATGAAACTCAAGAAGAAACCCTTAATGCCCAAACAAAAAAGTTTTTTTAAAAAAATATTACGTCCTGATTTATACTTCGAGTATAAGTCTAGTGTACACAAAATGATGGATGAATACGACACATGGAGAAATGATAAGAATGAATTCACTTAATGCATTTGAAGAATTAAAAAATGAGATAAGGCAACGAATAGAACACTATGTTGAAAACAATGTTCCCGAATACACAAAGGAAAGATTGTCTGAGGCTATGTTTGGTGTATTTTTAGGTAATGTTTCAAAGGTTAATGAAGTAATGAATGGTGACCTCCCGGAAGAGGATATTGAAAGGCATATGTACATCCCTGCATCGCCTAAACAAAGTAATCAAAATCCCATACAGCTTGAATTACCCCTAGAGAACCGATATAAACCAGAGCCTATTATTAAAAATGAAAATGATCTATGGTAAATGATGAAAGTCGGTGATCTAGATCCTGGTATGTTACTTTCACCGGCCCCGGGGTTTGGAGTAATCATATCTGAAAAAAAATTATTGAGATTCCTGCGATGGGTTTCCGGGAACGCAACAACAGAACCCATGATTTATTTAGGCAGAAAACTTAAGTTCACCGGCCGCATTCATGAAGTCATGTTTATGGGTGACATACATCATATTGACTCTTTTGACTTTAGATATGTGGTGTGTATTAATTGACGTCAATATCTGAAAAAATAAAAAAAATCACTTTTAGGGGTGTTCTTTTTGAAAAGAATGTTTAAATTGCCTTTATGAAATCTTAAAGGAGGTTTTTTTCATGCAAAGTTTCTTTCCAGTAATCCGATCCCATTTTGATCGTGATTTTAATAGTCTTGTTAACACTTTTTTCGATTACAGTCCATTCGATTCTTTTACTTCAACTACGCATTCACCCCATGCTAGTTTGAGTGCAACCCCTAGGGCCAATATCAAAAAATTGGATAATGCTTATAACATTCAGCTAGCCGTTCCCGGATTTTCAAGGGACGATCTTAATATTAGTATTGAAGATAACATGC
>VMHT01125415.1_pt1 | contig 14693 bp, 10 predicted proteins | sample 4693611 | NCBI WGS metagenome assembly VMHT01 (sample SAMN12280063, study PRJNA550983) | marine metagenome | isolation source: seawater sampled from same location over 5 years 0.02-0.2 micron viral filtrate | place: USA: collected off the coast of southern California halfway between the port... ... | reverse complement strand
TCGCCGCGTCGTCGGCGCGCGCGACGACGTCGAGGGGTTCGCACGCGTTTCGGGCGCCACAGTACGATCGAGCATCGCGTATTATGATGGGGCGAGGCGGTATATTTACTCCGAACACGAACTCCGACGGATGGTTGGCCGGCGCGCGCGCGCGAAGCGACGACGGCGCGGCAGACGGCGGCGGACGGGACGCGCGCGACGTCGGGATCGCATCGATATGAGCGAGCGCACGCTTCACACGTACGGCGCGCTGCTCGAAAGCCGCGCGCGCGGGGGGCTGTCGGACGCCGAGCGCGGCGCGGGCGCGCGGGCGACGACGAACGTCGCGCGTGCGCGCGCGAGCGATGCGTCGAGCGAGGACGAGGGAGACGCGGGAGGGCGAAGTCGACGGGAAGCGCTGGAGGACGCGGCGTGGCTGGAGGCGCGCGAGAGGGAGAACAAGACGTGGCGGGAACGCGCGAACGAGGCGAGCGCGAAGACGCGCGCGTGGTTGTACGCGAATTTATGGATCGCGTTCGCGCTGTACTTGGCGTTCGCGGTGTCGTGCCTGCAAGCGGTGAGGGACGAGCCGGGGTTCGAGACGTTCGTGGACGCGGTGTATTTCATCGCCATCACGGTGACGACGGTGGGGTACGGCGATATTTCTCCGCAGACGGACGCGGGGAAGATTTTTATGCTGTTTTTCATCATCGTCGGCATCGCGCTCGCGACGGTGGTGATTTCGAAGATCACCGACCTGATCGTCGACGCCAAGGAGCGGTCGGAGGTGAAGGCGCAGGAGACGTTGGATCGATCGATGGAGAATGATTTACGAGCGCTGAGCGGGTCGCTCGGCGCGACGATGAGCGCGGAGGACGTAGCGCGGTTCAAGGAACGCGCGGCGTTGGAGCACCAGAGCGTGGCGCGTGTCCATCCCGTGCTTCGCGTGCTGCTCCATCCTCTCGGCGTCATCACCATCGTCATCCTCATCGGCGCCGCGACGTTTTGCTCGCTCGAGTCGGGCACGTCGTATCTCGACGGCGTGTGGTGGGCCGTCGTCACGTCCACGACGGTCGGATACGGCGACATCTTACCGACGAATGATTCCTCCAAAATTTTCGCCGCGTGCTACGCCTTCATCGTCGTCGGCGTCATGGGCTGGGCCGTATCGCAGATTTGCGCGTCGGCGCTCGACAGCAAGGCGCACCACGACGGCGAGTTGCGTTCCTTCAAACTCACCGCGTCCTGGCTCGCCGAGCAGAGCGGCGATAAGGGTTACGTCGACAAGTTCGATTTCATTCGCTCCATGATCATCGCTCGCGGCGTCATGAGCGCCAAGGAATTCGATAAAATCGCCGCTCGATTCTCCCAACTCGACGTCAACGGCGACGGCGCGTTGGACGTCGGCGACTTGCTCAACGTCCCGCGCGCGTGACGCGATCGGGTTCGAAAAGTCGCGCGCCCTTCGCGTCGGCGTGTAATATGATTAATACCAAGCGACCGAGCGCCGCGCCGCCTCGGCGTCCACGCTTCGCCCTCGACTGGTCCTCGCCGCGCTCCCGGGTTCGCCCGCCGGCGGGTTATATGGGCATATGTAGTCTATGATACGGTAACAGCCGCTCGACGCATAAAGCGTATCCTCGTGACGTGGCGCGTAACCGAATCCGCGATCGCGGTCGGTCGCGTATGGGTAAACAGTACGCGATTCTGGATATCGAGATGCGGGATGGATACGACACCCGCGTGTATAAGACCCATCGCGCGTCGTCTCGGCGCGGCTTCACACGCGCGCGCGACTCGGGTGCGATCGAGTCGCGATTCGCGAGACGCGTCGTCACGCGCGCGAGGCTGTCACGCGCGTTTCGCGTCGAGGCGCGCGCGATCGCGCCCGAAATCGCGACGAAACGCGTCGCGGTCGCGTCGCGTCGTATCTTTGCGCGCGCGTCGAAAGCGGCGAGGCGACGACGACGCGCGACGACGACGGAATCGAAACGAACGAAACGACGCGACGCGTAAACGCATTGACGACGTTCGCGACATCGCGAGATCGCGAGGGCGGACACCGGTCGAGGAGGACGGCGACGCGGGGATAATCGCCGAGGGCGAGACGCGCGCGCGGGACGCGGCGAGACGACGACGCGAAGCGATGTGGGCGCGAGCGGTGGCGGCGGGACCGCGAACGGGACGGGATGGCGAGGCGAAGGGTGAGGGGGAGAAAAAAACGACGCGCGTCGAGCGAGGCGAGGACGGGATGATGGACACGGCGATGGAGGTCGGGGACGGCGGCGACGGCGCGGGGACGACGCGAGCGAACGGCGCGCGAGAGGGAAACGCGCGGATGGTGAAGCCGAAGCCGAAGGAGCGGGGGGATCGGGAACAGCGGAATCTGAACGAACATCACGCGCGAAGGGAACAACAGCGCGCGCGGCACGATGGCGCGGTGAACGGCGCGGGCGGTGGGAAACGGGGGGGGGCGAGAGATTTGGAGGATTTGATCGCGCGCGTCGAGGACGCCGAGGACGCTGCGGCGGTGGAGCGCGTGTTGCGGCAATCCGTCTTCAAACCGGGCGCACCGGCGTACACGACCGTAATCAAGGCGTGTGGGAAAGCGTCGCAGTGGGAAAAAGCGCTCAAGGCGTACGAGATGATGACGAAGTTACACGGCGCCAAGCCGAACACGATAACGTTTTCGGCGTTGATCAACGCGCTGGGCAAGGCAAAACAGTGCGACAGGGCGTTTCAAATCTTCGACGAGATGAATGATCGAGGAATCGAGCCGAACATTTTCACTTACTCCGCACTTTTGGGCGCGTGTGCCAGGGCGAAGCAGTACCAGAGAGCGATGGACATCTTTCAAGACTTGATTGAAAATCATCGCGACGTCGAAGTCGATCGAATCACGTACGGCGCCGCGATTCAGTGTTGCGTGCAAGGTCGGCGAGCGGACAAGGCAATTGAAATTTTCGAGCGAATGCTTGCGTCTGGAATCAAGGGGAACATCATCACCTACAACGCCGTGCTGATGGCGTGCGAGAAGAGCGGCGACTCGGATGGGGCGCAGGAGATGTTTGAACGCATGAGCGCCGAGCAAGTTCCGATGGATCGCGCGACGTTTCACGCCATGATTGGCGCGTGCGATCGCGCTCGACAGCTTTCCAAAGTGATGGACTACTATCACATGATGCCAGAGCGCGGCGTTACGCCAGATGCGGTGACTGTGTCGAACGTTTTGATGGCGTGCAGTAACGCCAAGGACCCTTTAACGGCGATTAAAGTGTACAACGACGCTCGAGCGAAGTTTGACGTCCATCGCACGCCCGGCATGTTCAACAACCTCATCGGTGCGTTACACCGTGGCAAGCGATATGACTTGGTTTACGAACAGCTGTTTCACGATAGTATGACGCAAAGTGCGCTCTCGGTGTCGACGTACGTTCATCTCATGATGGCGTGCGAACGATTCGGTAACTGGGAGAAATCTTTTCAACTTTTTGAAGAGTTCAAAAGACACTCTCCTTCGAGCGTAGATTCATACGTCTGGACGCGAGTGTTTTACGCGTGCGGTCGATTTGAAAGTGACGATCCGGTATGGAAGAATGGAGCCATTCCTGGGTACACGAGTCCGACGCTCCAACGCGCGCAAGCCACGATGCGAGCGCTTTGGGCCGAGTACAAGTCGAAATTGAGCGTGTTTAAAGAAATCAGCGCGGTGGCGGCGCGAGTCAGCAGAGCTCGTAGCAATCATCCGTCGGCACAAAGTGACGTCGACGCGTCTCTCGCTTTGGCGTCGGCGAAGCATTCAGAGCTCGCGCAGACGCACGAGGCGGCGCCCGCCGCGGAGTCAGCCGTCGAACAAGAATTCGTGCAATTGATCAACGCATACAGATCCGCCGCGGCGGCGGCAGCGCGATGCTCTGATCCGAGCACGGTTCTAGATATCCTTCGCACGTGCGAGTACGACGGAATTCCACAGGATTCGGTGATTTACGGCGCTTTCGTCGCCGCGCTCGCCCTCAACGGCGACCGCGTGGGGGCGAATGAAAAGTTCAGAGAGATGTTCACGTTGGGATTACAGCCGGGCGTGGCGGTGTACGCTGCGCTCGCGCGAGCTGCTGCACGAGCGGGTGACGCTAATACTGCGCTCAGTCTCGCCGAGGATGTGAGATCCATGGTCGGAAGCTCGGTGGGCGACGGCGCCATCATCGACGCGGTGGTGGCGGCGTGCGAGGCCGGAGGGGACTGGACGCGCGGCGCGAGTTTGTTCACAATGTGGGCGGCAAATGGCGTCCAGGGGGCGAACGACGAATTGCGACGTGCAATCGCGGCGAGCAGTGGCCTCGATCCGGGGCCCACGAGACGGGGCACAAGTGTGTACAACGCTTTCCGACGCGAACCGCCGGCTGAGTCCCAAGGCGTCGCCGCCCCGCGAGATGCAAAAACGACGACGCTCACGGCGAAAGTTCAACCGTTCGTCCCGCGGGGAAGACCTTCGGTGCTGCGTGACGACGCAAAATCGAGCGAATCGAAGTCACCGCCAGATGAAGGAGAAAATCCTCCGGACGAAGCTTTGTGAATGGGCGCCGCGGCGTCTGACAACCGACGAGTCGAGTCGTTTCATTCACCGACGTACTTAGTTTTTAGCAGATTGTCAGTGTTAGAACTGAACTGAACCTAAAACAGTATCGAAGACTTGCGCGTAGTCGTTGTTCGTTAGAGTACACCGTTATTTACAAGAGGCGAGCGATTTCGTCAGTCTCGAACTCGGGCGCTCGTCGAAGGCGACGTATGACGATGCCGACGATGGTGACAGCGACCACACAAAAAAGTGGAGCGCGCGACACGTCTAGGTCACGAGTGCTGACTACGATTGAAGCTTTCGAGCCCAGACGTGCGCTGACACTCGATGTCGGCGACGCTTCGCCGTTGAGCTCTCTTTGGAGCTCGGCGAGTTGTTGCTGCAAGCCGGGCATCGCAGGGTCGTCGTTCTCGCGTCTGCCGATCTTTCTGGTGAGCCGGCGAATATCCCGCTTAAGTTTAGCGGCCTGATCCGGCGTCAAAGCCGGCGGCGAGGACACGGGCTCGGGCGCCGGACTCGGACTCTCCACCGGAGTCGACGACGGATGTGCGTCTGGAGTCGCCGTTGGCGGCGGGTTCGGCGGCGGGTTCGGCGGCGGGTTCGGCGGCGGACTCGGCGGCGGCGGACTCGGCGTCCCCCCGTTCACCGTGGACGTCACCGACGACGTCACCGTGGACGACACCGACCCCTCACCCAACGCCGCGCCGACGCCCTTCGTCCACGCCCTCGCGCCCAGCGCCCGCGTCGCCTCTCCCCATCGCTCGATCGCGCCTCCTTCACCCGTTCCGCACGTCCCGATCGCGAGCGCCAAGCACGCGCACGCCCCCGCCGCGCGCCACCGTCTCGCGCGCGTCGTCCCTCGCCTCCGCGCGTCGTCCCTCGCGTCGTCGCTCGCGCTTCCGCGCGACGTCCGCGTCGCCCCGTACGTCCCTCGCGTCGTCGTCGCGTCGTCCTCGCTCGCGCGCGCGCGTCCCGTCGCGCGCGTCATCCCTCGCGCGTCCCGCGCGTCCCGCGCGTCCCGCGAACGCGTCGTCCCGAAGTCGTCCCGAACGCGCGCGCGGTCGGCGTCGAGCGGCGGCGCGACGGCGGTCGGGGTCGGCGTCTCGCGCGCCCGGCTCGCCGCGCGCGCGGCGCCGTGACGGGCGACGGGACGCGCGCAACTCCAATTCTTAGCCCGCGCGCGTGTATTTTGCAACACCCTACACACTGGTCGGGTGTTGTCACACACATGGCCTTCGCCAGGGCTCGAATGCGAGCGATCGACCGCGACGCGGACGCGCGTGAATCCCTTTTGATTCCCTAAACCCTAGACACGATCGCGCGGCGCGCGCGATCGATCGATCGCGTCGATCGCGTCGATCGCGTCGATCGATCGACCCGATCGACTGCGGCACATCGCGCGGCGACGGCGTCCGACGCGCGTTCGCGACGATGGCGAGCGAGCGCGAGGGATTGTTGCGAACGAACGAACGCGCGACGACGACGACGGCGAACGCGCGCGACGACGACGAGGACGCGGCGACGCGCGCGGCGTGGACGAGGACGCGCGACGACGAGGATGGCGACGAGGGTGTTACGCGCGCGAGGGCGAGGACGCGGACGCGCGCGTCGCGCGCGCGGGCGTTCGGGATGGCGTTCGTCGCGTTGTGCGCGCTCGTGGGGGGGCTAGCGCTCGTGAAAGCGGAACGAGCGCGCGGGGCGGGGAGGATCGATCGCGCCGCGCTCGGCGGCGCGGCGAGGGCGCAAAACGCGCCCGGACACGTGCCGGGATTGGCCGAACACGTCGAGAGCGTGACGCGGAGCACGAAGTTTCGGGCGATTACGTTCTGTAATAAGTCGTATTGGACGTTCGCGCACGCCTTGCTGGAGTCGATGAAGGCTGTGGCGCCGTCCATCGTGGACTTTTGGACAGTCATCGTTCCGGACGAGGCGACGAAGGAGTTCATCGAAAAGGAAACGGCGGGGGCGGGGCACAAGATTGACGTCTACGTCGACGATGACTTACGCAAGCAAGTCGCGAAGTTTGCCGAAGCGAGCAAAGAAGAGCTCAAGTCGATGCTGTCGTGGCGGCGCGTGCACGCGGTGCAAACGCTCGTGGACAACGACTACACGGTGATGTTCCTCGAGCCCGACGCGGTGATGCAAAAGAACCCTTTGCAGCTCATCCACGACCAGCTCACGACGAACGATCTCGTGCTCGGGGCGGACTACGGCTTAGGGACGACGGCGCGCAAGCACGCGAACACAAAGGTGATCGTGGCCAAGCCTTCCGTGCAAGGGAAGAAGCTGCTCAACGTCTGGCAGCGCGCCGAACAGACGTACTCGGGCGATAAGGCGGAGGTTGGGTTCCTTCTTAACGACGTCATCCCGCACATCGACGCCCTGACGGCAAAGATACAAATCCTGGACCAGACCGTCGTCGGAAACTACCTCACCCACCACGAAAAAGCCGGGCAAGCCATCGTCACGGGGATGGGTTGCGACAACGTCGATTTCAAAATAAACTTTATGGCGCAGTTGTTGCGACACGTCCAACCGGACGATCCGAACGCCCCGAAGAGCGCGATAGATTACGAAGGCGTCTCCGCGGGATGCGACTACGCGGGCCGAGAGAAAGTCTTCAAAATTTCGAACGAGTTCGCAAAGAAGAAGATGGCGGCAAAGTTGGGATCGAACAAGGCGACTTCGAGCGATGAGTAAACGACAGAGAGTACGCACGCGCGCGACGGTCTCGGCTTAGATTTTTGTATAATTCCTACAACGGTCATCAAAACTAACGTCTCGGTCGAACTCGCCGCCCATCGTTCGCTTCATCGTCGACAGCTCCATCGTCGAGCGCGCGGCGGTCGACGGCGGCGCGATCCTCACCGCCGCCGCCGCCGGGTGTGCTGAGAAGTTCTTGCGTGGGGGGTATCGTCAAATCGGCTTGCGAGATCATCGCCGCCATCGCATCTTGCTCAGCGATGCCGCCGTCGTGTGGCATCGCGTCCAAAACCGCGGCAGATGTGGGCGGCGCGAGGCGCTGCACGCGAGAGGCGAGAAAATTGCTGAACGCGCTCATCGCCGGCAGCGTCGCAAGGTTCGCCGCCATGTCTGTCCCCGCATTCGCCAGATTCGGCAGTGTGAGAACGCCCTGTGTACCATCTACGTTTCGAGCCGCCGCCGCCGCCACCGCTGCCGCGGTCGCCCCGGGGGGGGCGTGCATGGAGACTCCGGCGCCGTCTTGCGCGGGCACGGGCGCGCTCGGGAACACTTCAGCCTTCGGACGCAGAGCGCGCATTTCTGCGACAGAGCTTAATATTTCGCCAGCCAAGTGCGGACATGAAATGTTCATAGCTTCGTAGCCCTCCGTCGACATGACGTCGCTCAGGTTGGCGGCGATGAAGCTCATGCACGCGCGCTTGAGCGCGTCGGCGTGGTTCAACTCGGCGAGCATGAGAGTGTTCGCTACGGTGTCAACGTCCACGGATTCGCACAAACGTGCCTCGCACATCGCGCGAAGTCTGCTCAAGTCAAATCTATCCGCGGCGACGAGCAAGTGTTGCGTCATTGGAACGTCCAAGTTGACTTCGTCCGAAGCCCGACCCGTCGCTCGCGGACCCACCAACGCGCCAGTCGCGTCGATTTCGCCGTCGGCATCCCCCCTGTGCGCGCCACCCAGCAGGGCGTGCGCGCCGTCATCACTGACGCCCGAGCCTTCGCGCGGGATTTCGTCTGCGTACACGAAGTGCAACAACAAACGAAACACGCTCGGCTTTATGTCGAGAAGCGTGCACACGCCCTCGCGTCCTTCGCGCATGGCGGCTCCTGTGCGGAGCATGGCGGCGAACACGCTCGAGCGTGACGACAAGATGAGTTTATGCGCTCTAAACTTTTCGCCCTCGACGTCGAAGGTGCAGTCGAAATCAGAGTCCGGGTCGTGCAGTAATCGAACGAGGTGTTTTCCGATCGTCGGATACGAGGGCACGTTGACGCTCGCCGCCGGCAGCAACTTCATGTTCTTGTTCAGCGCCCCACCGCTGGTGACGACAAGCTCTATCTCGTATCGTATCACGACGACATCGTTCAGCAGATACCCCGTCCCCGATCCCTCCAAAACCGACCTGCGGACGAATTTACGATAGCCGTGACAGTTGCGCGCTTGCGGGTCTTGCCTCGCGCACGAAATTTTGACCGCCCCTTGCTCGCGCTGTCGCCCTTTCGTGATGTGTCGCCCGTTCCCACTTTGATCTACCAGGGTAAATCTGTGAAACGCCCGCACGACGCGTCCTTGTCCGCTTTGCACCACCCCCAACGGCCTCGGCCCTTCGCCGATGAGGGCGACGAAGAGCGCCGCGTACGGATCGTCTTGCGGCGCGCTCGGCGCGTTCCCATCGCTCATCGAGCGCTTACCGTCTGGATAAAACAACAGCACCCATTCGTGTCCGCCCACCATGAACCGATCGCTCGCGATCGGTTCACCGTCGCCCAATCCCTTCAACAAGCTGTACCCGCTTATCGTGTGTTCGTGGCGCCCGATGACCGTCGTCGTCGACGTTCGCGACGCCGCGGACACGCCCGCCGGCGTCGTCGTCGCCGGACACGCCGCACTCGCCCCGATCGCCGTCGTCGCCGTCGTCGCCATCGCGCGCGCGTTCCATCGTTCGTGTCGCTCCGGCGTCGAATCCGCCGGTCGTCGCGCCGCGTGCGTCGCGTCGCGCGCGTCGCCCGGCGCGCGCGCGCGCGCGCGGGGCGTCGTCGACGGCGTCGCGCGCGGATCCATCGCGTCGGATCGCGATCGGGTCGCGGTCGCGGTCGCGCGTCTCGAAGTCGCGCTCGCTCGGCGCGCGTCTCGATTCGCGTCTCGCGCGGGATGGATGCGACGCGCGTCGCCGCACTCGTCGTCGACGGAGCCCGACACCGCGTCGCGTCGCGTCGCGTCGCGTCGCATCGCGCGCGCGGGATGCGCGGGGCGTCCGCGACGCCGTTTCGCGCGACGCGCGCGCGCGTCGACGCGCGCCCGCGACGCGTCGGAGGAGGAGGACGACGAACGACGACGACGACGACGACGACGACGCGAGCGTTCCTGCGCGGTGTGTTCGGCGGTGGGAAACGAGGAAAGCGCGACGTCGTCGACGCGGATGAGGTGCGAAAGAACGAACGCGAGTGCGTGCTGCAAACGTACGGCCGAGGCGAGACTGAGGTGATGGTTCGGGGAAAGGGTTGCGCGCTGTTCGACGCGAGCGGGAAGGAGTTTTTAGATTTCACGAGCGGGATCGCGGTGAATTGCCTCGGACACGCGGATGAAGGCGTGGCGCGAGTGATCGCCGAACAAGCGCGCACGCTGACGCACACGTCGAACTTGTATCACACCGAACCGGGGGCGACGCTTGCGAGAAAGCTCACGGCGACGTCGTTCGCCGACAGAGTCTTCTTTTGCAACTCGGGAACGGAGGCGAACGAGGGGGCGTTGAAATTCGCGAGAAAGTACGCCAAAACGCGCGCGCAGGCGCTGGGGAAAAACGCCGGCGACGCGGCGTGGGAGACGGTGAGTTTTGAAAACGGTTTTCACGGCCGAACGTTCGGCGCGCTTTCGCTGACGTGGAAGGAGGGCTACCGCGCGCCGTTCGCCCCGGGACTTCCGGGGAACACGTTCACGCCGTACGGTGACTTGGAAAAAGCGCGTCAAGTGATCGTCAAAGGTCGCACGTGCGCCGTGTTCGTCGAGCCGGTGCAAGGCGAAGGTGGCATTTACCCCGCCGACGCCGAGTTCTTGCGAGGCTTGCGAGCGATTTGCGACGAAGCCGACGCCTTGCTCGTGTACGACGAGGTGCAGTGCGGCTTGGGACGAACGGGTAAACTCTGGGGCCATCAACTTATTAAAGACGCCGAGCCGGATATGATGTCGGTGGCGAAACCGCTGGCGAACGGCTTGCCCATCGGCGCCGTGCTGATGAAAGAAAAAGTCGCCGCCGTCATGGCCGCGGGCGACCACGGATCGACGTTCGCGGGCGGGCCTTTGGTGTGCGCCGTGGCGAACGAGGTCTTCGACCGGGTGAGTGATCCCGCCTTCTTAGCCAACGTCACCGAACGCGGGAACGAGTTGAAGTCGTCGCTCACCGAAAAGCTCGCCGGTCACCCGCGTCTTCGCGAGGTTCGCGGCGCGGGCTTGCTCGTCGGCGTGCAATTCGACTGCCCCGCCGCCCCGCTCGTCGCGGCGTGTCGCGCGCGCGGTCTGTTGACCATCACCGCTGGTAAGGGTGACATCTTGCGTCTCGTCCCTCCGCTCATCGTCTCGAGCGCGCAGGTGCAAAAGGCCACCGACATCGTCAAGGAGTGCGCGTTCGAAGCCTTGCGGTGATTCGCCTGTTTTTGTTCCGCCCCCGAGATGCGAACGGACACACCGCCCTCGGTCGGTCGCCCGGCGCGTGGGGTTCGGCATTTTCACTTTCGTGTTCGCGTCGATGCGACCACACGGCGTACGTTTCCTTCTCAATACGCATAAATCACCCACTCGCGTCGGCGCCGTATTGAACGCGCGGACCGCGCGAACGCGTCGTCGCGCGCGTCGTCGTCCGTCGTCGCGCGCGCATTGGCGTTGACGCCGCACACGCGCGCGAGGACGACGCGCCGCGCGCGCTCGCGGTCGTGACGACGGCGCATCGAGGACGCGCCGACGACGACGCGAAATATTTCGACGCACCGCGTCGCGGCGTGAACATGGAGGTGCGCGACGCGCGACGCGTTCGACGGACGCCCTAGAGCGTTGGGATAACATCGGCGCGGCATGAGACCTAGCGCGCGCGGCGACGGCGGACTGACGACGCGCGCGCGAGCGACGACGGCGCGCGAACGCTCTCAGGGAGCGAAGGCGCAATTACCCAAAGAGTTATCATGGATCCCCGATCTCGTGCACGGCGCGTTCTTCGCGCCGTGCGACGTGCACAGCACGGGGAGCAAAGGCGAGCAAGTCAATTTGTTCTCGTTGTCGTCACGACGCTCGATGTGTCCGGCGTGCGCGGCGGAGCGCGACGTGTTCGACACGATACAGGTGCGACGCGCGACGCGAGCGATTTTAATTTCAAGCGTCGGGCCCGCGGCGCGGACGACGGCGCCGAGGCGCGGCGCGCGCGCGGACGACGCGACTCGGGGCTTTGAATCGAGCGAAATGCGGGAAAAGCTCGCGGCCTCAGCTGTCTTTCGCGCGGGCCTTAGGGTTTAGGGTTTAGGCGCGGAGGCGACGTACGACTGACGCGCGCGACGAATCGTCTCGCTCGAAACGCTAGATTCGAAGGAGTTCGTATCATAACGTCGTGCGCGTGCAAGACGTGTGTAAGCTCATGGACGTGACGGGTATACAGACGTACATCATCAACTCGGCGCGCGTCGTGTTTTTAAACGAACGCCCGCACCCGCGGTCGACGAATAAAAAAGACGGGGAAAAGCTGATGAATCATTCGTCGTCGAGCGGGCGCGGCGCGGGGAGTGGCGAACGATATCGCGCGGGCGCGGGCGCGCAGGCGCAAATGCACTCGGAGTGTTCGTATTGCGCGCGCATTCTTCAGAGCGACAACAATAAGTATTGCTCGATTTCGTGCAAGATGAACGGCGGCGAAGATATGAGCGCCAAGGGCGGGATAGACATGTCGTACGCGGAGGAAACGATCAAGCCGACGCCGCGGAAGAGTACGCAGGCCAAAAATGCCGCCAAAGCTGAGAAGGCGAATAGCGACCGACGGTCACCGGCTCGAAACAAGTCACCCGCGAGCGACACTAGCACCAAGCGCGCTCGCGGCTATTCGCCCGTCTCGGTGAAGAGCGAAGACGAATACTCGCCCTCGAGCGAAGGCGCGACGCCGATGCGAGCGGTGGCGGCGGCGACGACTGGGAAACGTAAATATAGCTCAAAGGATCGAAACGGCGACGCGCCGGTGACGCCGACGCTTCTCATCGTCACGCCCGCGGTGCCGCATCGGCGCAAGAGTAAGCCGAAAAAATCGCCTCACTGACGCAGCCGACGGACGAGTCTCCGCGCGCGCGACGCGATGTACATCACGTAAGATACGACCATTCTTCTCGAATCATTATTTACGACCGACGACGATCCATTTGCAGTGTGACATCAACGATTGAAGAAAACTTCGCGCGGCGCCGCGAGCGATGGATTTCACCCTTCGCCAGTTCGCGTGTTCGGGCCCTGCCAGTCGCGTCGCTCGGCACCGACCCGTCGACGTGACTTTTCGCTGCGCGACGACGACGACGACGGGAACGCGTCCGCGGCGACTTCGACATGTTCAAGGATGAGAAGCGCACGCAGTACTCACCGCTCATGACGCGCGAGGAACAGGTGCGTCGTCGCGCGCGTCGCGCGCGCGCCCGCGCCATCCGCCGGATTGGCGCCCCTTCGCAATCACGACCGAGCGCGCGCGAACGCTGTCGCGCGCGTCGAGCGCGCGAACGCGCCGTAGACGATGAAGACGAACGATGCGGAGACTGACGGATGACGACGCGCGCGCACAAAGGCCGAGGCCGTGAACGACATGGAGGACGCGATCGACGAAGCGCCGGCGGCGCGTAGACGACACGTCGGGAGTTCGTCGTCGACGTACACGGCGTACGATAACCCCATGGCGTCGTCGGCGAATGTGGATGATGATTTCGAAAGCGTGCCACTCAGGGGCGCGGGACGGTCGCTGGCACAGCGCGCGCAAGCGCACCTGAAGTCGCTGAAGAAGACGCTGAAGGACGCCTTCAAGGACGCCGGTTCGGCGTCGCGGACGCCGGCGCCGACGTCGACGTACGGGAACGAGACGTACGTGGACGACGCCTCGTTTGTCGGATCACCACCCGCGGGTCAGATGCTCTCGCGTCACCACGCGCGCGCGAGATCCGTGGATTTACGACACGTGCTCGGCGACTTGGACGACACGCTCGAAGGCGCTCACACGGCGGCGACGCTTTTGCGCGAGCTTCGCGATTCGGGTGGAGACCCAGATGCGGATGCGGCGACGAACGACGCGTTAGACTTGGAGTTGAGCGACGTGTGCGAGGCCCATCGCGCGCATCTCACGCAAGTGGCGGAGATGACGGATAGCGCGGTGAGTTTAAGCGAGGAGCAACTCGGGAAGCTGCTTTTCACGCTCGAGGAACTGAACGCGGCGGTGCTCTCGATTCGTTCGGACGGTCGTCCGAAAACGTCGACTACGATGCCAGATCCAGACTCCTCATGCGCCGCCGTACCTCCGAGCGGCCCCCCGTCGCTCGGAACGAGTCGAATCGAGTGCGCGACGACGGAAGAGGAAGAGGCGGCGATGATCGCCCAAGCCATCGCGGCGAGTCTCTCCGTCTCCCAACAGTCGGACGTCGAGAAATCAGCCGAAGACGCGCTTCCGCCGCCACTTCCAGCGCCCGCGGAAACGGCTTCGACTGCGGCGGCGCCGCCTAGGAAACAAACTACCGAAGAGCTGCTCGCGAATCTCATCGACATCTGATTCGCGCTCGAGAAACCGCGTCTTCTTGCACTTTCGTTTAGCGCGGGAACCCCTACTTTCCCGCTTGTTCATCTTCACTCAACGCAATTTAATCCAAAGATTTGACTAATCAGTACTACATTCTTGCACCGCCACCTAGATTTCTATTTTTTCGTTCGAGATAAACGCGCGACGCGCGTCTCAACGCGTTTGCGAGGATAGCCGCACGCCCGCGACGTACGTTGCGGGCTGGTTATAATCAACAAAGTTTGTCGCGAGTGGTTCACCGTACGACGAGAGCAGTCTCGTTCCGTCCGCGCTGTGCGTGTAACCGATCTCGGGTACAACGCGGTTGTAGCACAGCGCGTCGTTCGTCGACTGCCCGGCGCACTTGATCGCTTTGTCGTAGTGCGCCTTCGCGTATGGATGCTCGAGATACCTTCCACGATATAAGTCCAGCGAAACCTGCGCCGTTTCAACGCGTTTCACGTAGGCATCCGGAAACGCCTCCGTGGAACCGGCGACGCTCTTCGCGCCGCGTGCTCGCGCCGCGGCTATCGCAGACTTGACGTCGGTGCTGAAACCCGAGTAGTACGTACTCTCGTCCGCCGTCGCCGTCGCGGTCACGACTACAGGTCGCGATTCACTGAACGACGTTAACTCTGTCGCGATCGGAGCCAAGTTTGCTA